>Ga0335085_10000308_pt1 | contig 145543 bp, 130 predicted proteins | sample Lox_Sample_45_FD_206712 | JGI IMG/M metagenome (GOLD analysis project Ga0335085, IMG submission 206712) | Soil microbial communities from Loxahatchee National Wildlife Refuge, Florida, United States - Lox_Sample_4.5 | ecosystem: Environmental > Terrestrial > Soil > Wetlands | place: USA...
ACCATTTCTTCCGGGCGATGTGCGAACTTGTGGGTTTGGCCGAACTGGCCGACGACCCGCGCTACGATTCGATGCGCAAGCGCGCCGCGGAGACGCCCGTTCTGGTACCGCGAGTGCGTGCCGCGCTCGCCGCCAAGACCGCGCTGGAATGGGAAGAGCTGTTCGGCGAGCGCGTGCCCTGCGCGGCGGTGCGGCCGATCGAGGACATGTTCGATCATCCGCAGGTGCTGGCGCAGGATCTGGTCGCCTCGGTCGACCACCCGGTGATCGGCCCCTACCGAGCGATGACCAAGCCCATCGCCTTCGCCGACACCCCAGGCCCGGCGCCCACCGCCGCGCCGCTGCAATTCCAGCATTCCGACACCGTGCTCGCCCGGTTCGGCTTCGGCGCGGGCGAGATCGCCGCGCTGCGCGACAAGGGCGCGGTCCGGTAGCTGCTCTACGCGTCGCCGGATGGCGGCTCGTGCAGCCAGCGTGACAGCAACCCGGCTATCACGGCGCCGATGATCGGCGCCAGCCAGAACAGCCACAACTGGCCGAGATACGCGCCGCCGGCGAACAACGCCGGTCCGGTGCTGCGCGCCGGGTTCACCGATGTGTTGGTGACCGGGATCGATACCAAGTGGATCAGCGTCAGCGCCAGTCCGATCGGAATACCGGCGAAACCGACTGCCGCGCCTTTGGAGGTCGTGCCGATGATGATGAACAGAAAGAAGAAGGTCATAACCACTTCCATCAGGAAGCAGCCGCCCATCCCGTACTTGCCGGGGCTGAGGTCGCCGTAGCCGTTGCTGGCGAACCCGCCCGGTACCCAGCCGGCATGGCTCGAGGCGATGACCCACAACACCGCCGCGGCGGCTATCGCGGCGAGGACTTGTGCGATGACGTAAGGGAGTACGTGGCCGTTCGCACACCGCCCCGCGGCCCATAACCCGACGGTCACCGCCGGATTGAAATGCCCACCGGAAATATGACCGACGGCGTAAGCCATCGTCAGCACCGTCAGGCCGAAGGCGAGCGCCACCCCAAGAAAGCCGATGCCCAGACCCGGAAATGCCGCGGCGAGGACCGCTGAACCGCAACCACCGAAGACCAGCCAGAAGGTGCCAAAGAACTCGGCGACGACGCGCCGCGCGGTGTCGTTTTCCATCGCTCCTCGCCTTGCCGAAGCTTCTGCAGAAGTTGCATGGTCTGCGACAGTTTATCGCGTCTGGGGATCATGTCGATAGAACAGAAAGTTCGGTTCCGAGTAATCGGCGGTGTGGATCAATACTCCTTGTAGCTGAGGAACTTCCCGCTCATTGTCAGCCTGACGCGGTCGCCCTTTTGGTCGGGTTGGCGTTCGACCGCCATGTCGAAATCGATGGCGCTCATAATGCCGTCGCCGAATTCTTCCTGAATCAGCTCCTTCCAGGTCGTGCCGTAGACATTGACCAGCTCATAAAAACGGTAGATCAGCGGGTCGCTCGGCGGCAGGGTTGGCAGCGAGCCGCGATACGGCACCTCCTGCAGCAGCAAGGTCTCCTCTTCGCCGAGGCCGAACAGTTTCGCGACTTTCGCCGCCTGCTCCGGCCGAAGCTTCATCTGGCCGAGACAGGCCGCGGTCACATAGGTCGGCGAGCCGCCGCCGATCTCGGTGCAAATCGTCTTCCAACTGAGCCCCTTCAGCCGCTTGGCGGACAGGATCTTTTCGGTGACATCGGCGCGGTTCATCAAAGCCTCCCGGTTTGTTGCTTGCTGCGGCAATCGCCGCAACCGCCGTGCCAAAACCGGCGCGTCATCGCTCCTGGCGCGCCGCAAAGACCTCTTTCGCCAGGCGTGCGGCGGTCATTGCCGTGGGCCAGCCCGAATAAAAGGCGAGATGGGTGATCAGTTCGGCGATCTCGTCCTTGGTGCAGCCATTGTCGAGCGCGCGAGCCAGATGGCCCCGTAATTGCTCATCCCGGCCCATGACCATCAGCGCGCCGCAGACGATGAGACTGCGGTCGCGTTTTGACAAATGCGGGCCTTCCCAGATCTGGCCGTAGATCAGCGTGTCGGCGATCTCGGCAAGTTTCGGGACGGTGCCGCGGATGGCTTCACGAGCGGGTGAGCTTTGGGTTTGCGCCATGATTTCCTCCTGGGTTGGCGTGAGGGGCCAGCCTAAAGTAAGCGACGAGGGAGCGGGAGGAAGAGATGCGCATCGCCATTGTCGGGGCTGGCGGGATCGGCTGTATCTACGGCGCCGCGCTCGCCAAGGCCGGGGCCGAGGTGATCTTTATCGCGCGCGGTGCGCATCTGGCGGCGATGCGGACGAACGGGTTAAGAATCGAGGGTGATCGCGGCGAAACCGTGCTCGACAAGGTGCAGGCAACCGACGACCCGGCGAACGTCGGCCCTGTCGATTATGCGATCTTTTGTGTAAAGCTGTGGGACGTCGAAAGCGCCGGCGCGGCGATCAAGCCAATGGTCGGGCCGCAAACCGCAATCATCCCGCAGCAGAACGGGGTCGACGCGCATGAACGGCTGATGCCCATCCTGGGCCGCGCGGCGATGATGGCCGGCACCGCCTGGGTTACCGGCTCCATCATCGCGCCGGGCGTGGTGCGCCAGACCGGCACCTATCAGCGGCTGATGTTTGGCGAGATCGACGGCACCATGAGCGAGCGCGGTCAGGCGCTGGCCGATCTCTGCACGGCGGCGGGCTTCGCCGGCGAATTCTATCCGGACGTGATGGTGCCGATCTGGGAGAAGTTCCTCAGCATCGTCCCGCTTTCCAGCGTCAATTCGCTGACCCGCGCGCCGCTTGGCGTCTATCGCGAAGACCCGGAATTATGGGCGCTGTGCGAAGGTTCGCTGCGCGAAACGATCGCAGTGGGCCGCGCCGAAGGCGTCGCGCTGCCCGACAACGCGTTTGACAAGATCACCGACCAGCTGCGATCGATGCCGGCCCATCACATGACGTCGATGTGCAACGACCTGTTGCGCGGCAATCGCATCGAATTGCCATGGTTCGCCGGCAAGGTCGTCGAACTGGGCAAGAAGCACGGCATCGCGACCCCGACCTGCAACCTGCTCTACGCTGCGCTCAAACCGCATATCAACGGGAAGGCCGCTTAGCAGCGGGCGCTGGCGGGTTATTGCTTACTCGCTCTCAACCGGCGGGGTGAAGATATAGCCGCCGCCGCGCACGGTCTTGATCAGCCCGGGGTTTTTTGGATCGTCCTCGAGCTTGCGGCGCAACCGTCCGACTTGGACATCGATCGTGCGGTCGAACGGCCCGGCCTCGCGATGGCGGGACAAATCCAGCAACCGATCGCGGGAAAGCACCTGGTTCGGATGGTTGACAAACGCGGCGAGCAACTCGAACTCGCCGGTCGTCAGCCGCACCTCCTCGCCGGCCGGTGATGACAGCACGCGGCTGGCCAAGTCGAGGGTCCAGCCGATGAATTTGATGCGGCTGCGGCCCTGTGGCCCGCGTTCGCCGGCGCCGCGCGTCGCCCCGCGACGCAACACGCTGCGTACCCGCGCCAGCAACTCGCGCAGGTGAAATGGCTTCGACAGATAATCGTCGGCGCCCATTTCGAGGCCGATGATGCGGTCGACGGTCTCGCCGCGCCCGGTCAGCATGATGATGCCGATGTCGGATTGACTGCGTAATTCGCGGGCGAGCTGCAACCCATCCTCGCCGCGCAGCACCAGATCGAGGATCACGAGATCGACGGTCTCGCGAGCCATTACGTCGCGCAAACCTGCGCCATCATTTGCGGCGGAAACACGAAATCCTTCGTCCGACAGGTATTCGCGGACGAGGTCGCAAATCTCCTGCTGGTCATCGACCACCAGGATATGTTCGCTTTCCGACATTAGTCGAAAGCCGAATTAGCGAGGCCTAACACGCCATCACCGTTTTCCCCCAGCCGCGGCCGAGCGCATGACACATTCGGTTACAATTACTTACAAAAAGAAGCCGGCTTGTCATCATCGGGTTGCGGGCCTCCGATACATTGCGGCCGTTCCGGATTGGCCAAGGGCCGATCGCAAAAAACGGGAGAAGCCGGATGGCCGACCTCCGAGAGAGAATGGAAGCTGAAATACCACGTCTGCGTCGATACGCTCGCGCGCTAACTCGCGACATCGTCGCGGCCGACGATCTCGTTCAGGACTGCCTCGTTCGCGGTCTTTCCAAACTGCATCTGTGGAAAGACGGCACCGATTTGCGGGCCTGGCTTTTTACCATCCTGCATAACCAATATGTCAATCAGGTACGCCGGGCGGTGCGCGAAGGCGCGGCCGTATCGGTCAGCGAGACTGAACCGTCGCTGACCCGGGTGGCCGACCAAGGAAGGCGCTTGGAGCTGCGGGACCTCGATCGGGCGCTGGCTCTGCTGCCGGAAGAGCAACGGACGGTGATCCTGCTCGTCGGTCTCGAAGGCATGCGCTACGAAGCGGTGGCTGAGGTGATCGGTGTTCCGGTCGGCACGGTGCGCTCGCGTCTGTCGCGCGGCCGCGAGGCCTTGCGCCGGCTGATGGGTGTCGTGCCCGACGACGAGACCGAAACGACGCCAGCCAGCCAGCCGCGTCGGCGAGCGTCGTCAGAGGCCTCGGTGCGCGCGGCTTTTCACCCTAAGGCCGCCGAGATGCAGCGCCGCTCGCGCGCGGCTTAGCGCCGAAGGCGCAACACGGCCGGCTGACGCCGCCTTTGCTGGTATGAAGACGCGATGAACGCCATCGTGACGCAGCATCCTCGCATCCGCCTGGATAGCGGCGACATTACACGTCTGGCTGTGGATGCCATCGTCAACGCCGCGAACTCAACATTGCTCGGCGGCGGTGGCGTCGACGGCGCGATCCATCGCGCCGCTGGTCCCGAATTGCTTGCCGAGTGCCGCATGCTGGGCGGCTGCCCGCCGGGCGAGGCTCGGCTAACCCGCGGTTGCCGCCTGCCGGCGGGGCACGTCATCCACACGGTGGGACCGGTGTGGCGTGGCGGCGCCGCGGGCGAGCGAGAGACGCTCGCCGCCTGTTACCGCGCCTGCCTCGTGATCGCCGCCGAACGCGGGTTTGCGACAATCGCTTTTCCGGCGATCTCGACCGGAATTTACGCGTTTCCGCGCGATCCCGCGGCGGCCATAGCCGTCACGACCGTCACCGCGCACCTCGCGACCGAAGCCGTACCGGAAACGGTGATCTTCGTGTGCTTCGACGCCGCGACGCGAGCGGCCTATGAGGCGGCGTTGGCCAGCCCGGCATAGCACCCGCATTTTGCGAAGCGGGCGGCTGTCTAGGATGTCAGTCCAGTTTCTTCCCGGCAAGTTCGCGGTCAGAGCGGCGCTGTTCGGCCGTATCGGCTTGACGCTCGGCCTTGCTGCGTCCGTGGAGCGCCCGATTCTCAGCTGCCCGCTGCGCCTTGGCGTCTCGGGCTTTGGCTTTACGAAACCTGTTGAGATTGACGATCGAGGCCACGTGACGCTCCCTAAATCGAATGCGCCACGCTAGCATCAGTTGGTGCACCCGTCAGCTCGCCGCGGCGGGCGCTATCGAGGATAAAAAGACGGATGGCGCTCGACAGATTGCCGCCGCGGTTCTCGTCGATCGCGGCGACCAGCGCGTTGACCGACATGCGACGGGATGCGGCGATGTCGCAAAGCGCCTGCCAGAACGCCGCCTCCAGCGAGATGCTGGTGGCGTGCCCGGCGACCCGGACGGAGCGTTTGACGATGGCTGTATGCCGCATCACAGAACGATCAGTCCCGCCGGCACCGTTGGCAAGGTGTCCGTCCAATCATCGATGGCCAACTTGGGGCGCGCTACGTGGGCCTTTCCGCACTGTTGCCGGCGGTGGTTAACGCTTCGTTACTTTACCCTTATTCAACATAGTCGTCGGCATAGTTGTTGGGACTGCCCTGGGCGGGGCATGAGGATCCGCGCCTGATGAAGTTGATCGGTATTTATCGATACTGGCCGGCGGCGCTAGCCGCCGTCTTGGGTGTGGCTGCCTCGCTGGTACTGTTTGATCACGCGCGCAAGACCGCCGAGGATCGATTATCGGTCGAGTTGTCGGCGCAAGCGGAAAGCCGCGCGCGCGATCTGCAGGAAGTGCTGAGCCGTTACGAGGGCACGATCGAGGGGTTCGCTGCGGCGTTTCCCTATCAGAATATCGATGGCGAACGGTTCCGCGCATTCGCGAAAACGGTTTTTCTTGCGAGCAACGTCTTACAGTCCGGCGCGGAAGGCATCGCCTGGGCCCCACGGGTTGACGATGCGGAGCGCAGCGAATTCGAGGCCGCCGCACGACAAGAGCGCCACGACGACTATACGATCCGTGACAAAACGGCCGATGGGCGACTCGAACCCGCAACCCGGAGGCCGGAGTACTATCCGTTACTTTATGCCGAGCCCGAGCGGGATCATGCGCCGCTGGGACTCGACCTGACCCGGCTGCCCGAACTGCGCCAGGCCGTCGCGACAGGGTGGACCATCGCCACGCCCGCCATGCGATTATTGCATGGGCCCGAGGCCAGCCTGCTGCTCGTGCCGGTCTATCCTTCGGTCACCGCGGGCAAAGGCGCCCGGCCAGTTGGCGTGCTGGCGCTGCGGATGTCGCTCACCTCGGCCATCGATGCGATTTTCCGCACATTCGGGGTCATTCCGCCGGGTATGGAGCTTTACGTCGTCGACGACGCGGCACCGCCCGGATCGCGCATCGTCTACAACTGTCCCACGCAAACAAAAGGCGCGTCACAGGCCGCCGCGACAGCACTGGTCCAGCCGCAATGGAAATCGCCCTTCAACTTTGCCGGGCGCAGTTTCACCGTCGAGGTGAGAGCGACCCCCGCGTTCTTACACGCAAAGCTCGCCGGAGCGGGCTGGCTTGAACTGGGCGCGGGGCTGGTTCTCACAGCGTTGCTGACGTTGTACCTGGTCACCAATCGCATGCGCTCGGTACGGCTGCGCGAACTGGCCGACAGTCTGCAACAGGAAGTCGCGGTTCGCCGTAACGCCGAGGACGATCTTCGGCTCACGCAGCTGGCGATGGACCGCTCGTCCGAGGCGATCTGCATGCTTGACGCGTCTGGCCGTTACCTCAAGGTCAACGATGCTACCTGCCGTCAACTCGGTTACAGCCGCGAAGAATTGTTGAGACTCAGCGTATTCGAGGTCGTCGCGCAGATGACACCGCAGATCTGGGCGGAGCGGTGGAAACTCTATCAGAAGGCAGGTTCTTTAACCTTTGAGAATCACCGCGTGACAAAAGAGGGACGGACAATCCCCATCGATATTACCGCCAGCCACATCAGGTTCGGTGACAGCGAATATTTGTTTGTGGTCGCCCGCGATTCCACGACGCGCCGGCACATCGAGCAGGAATTGCGCGCCGCCCGCGATCTCGCCGAGAGCGCGAACCGGGCCAAGAGTCAGTTCCTTGCTAATATGAGCCACGAGCTGCGCACACCGCTCAACGCGATCATTGGCTTTTCCGAGGTGATCTCCTCGGCGCTATTTGGTCCGCTTGACGCGCGCTACCGCGACTACGCCCAGGATATTCATGGTTCGGGTCACCATCTGCTGCGGATCATCAACGATCTTCTCGACCTGTCGAAGGTCGAAGCGGGGCGTCTCGAGCTGCAGGACGCGCCCGTGGCGGTGTCGTCGATCTTCGAGACCTGCCGGCGCATGGTCATCGATCGCGCGATGGCGGCCGGCGTGGAGCTCGATTTCCGCGCCACCGCTCTTGCGGTCCGCGTCGACCAGCTTCGGCTCGAACAGGTGCTGCTGAACCTCGCGTCAAACGCGGTCAAGTTCACCCCGACCGGTGGCCGCGTCTCGATCGCCGCGACGCTCGCGCTGTCGGGCGAGGTCATCATCTCGGTCACCGACACGGGGATCGGCATGGCGCCCGAGGACATTCCGCGCGCGCTTCAACCCTTCGGCCAAGTCGACAACAGCCTGTCCCGGCCGCATGGCGGCACCGGTTTGGGCCTGCCGCTGGCGCGCCGGCTGATCGAGCTGCACGGCGGTACGATGACAATCGACAGCGAGGTCGGCAAAGGCACGACCGTCACCGTGGTCCTGCCAGCCAATCGCACCCAGGATCGCGACATCGCCGCCATCGGCCGGCTGATCGCGAGCTAGCCGAGTCGGCGCCGCCCCGGCGGGCGGCGCAGCGCCCAGAACGCCACCACGCCGCACAAATAAGCGACGATCGACAAAATAAAGGCCAGCTCGTAGCTGCCCGACACATCGAAGATGAAACCGGCGCCCCACGATCCCAGCGCCGCGCCGACACCGCTGCCGATCGTGATCACGCCAAGGATGGCGCCCAGTTGCGCGCCAGGAAACAGGTCGGCGGTCTTGGCCGTGATCGCCGGTCCGCGCGCACCCCAGGTCAACCCGAACAGGCAGGCATGCAGCCACAACAGCCAACCCTGATTTGGGCCGGTAATAAACAGCGCGCAGATGACCCCTAGGATCGAAAACCCATAGGCAAGGATCGCGGACAGTTCGCGGCCGATATAGTCGGAAAGCGTGCCCGTGCCGATCGTGCCGAAGACCGCGAGAAAGGCGCCCATTCCCAGCACCCAGGCGGCATAAAGCTTGTCGAACCCACGATCGATGGCAAAGGCCAGCTGATGCAGCGAGACAAAAAAGCTGCCAAGCCCGGTGAACAGATAGACTGCGAACAGCAGCCAGAAATGCGGCGTCCGCATCGCTTCGGCCAGCGTCCAGCCGCCGCGCGGAGCAACCGCCGGTGACGACGCAGGGGCCGCTCCAATGGCCGCCGTCGCCGCCTTGCGCTGTGGGTCGGCGCGGCGAAACCAAGCCGCGAGCGGGAATACGACCGCCGCCATGAACGCCGCCTGCACCAGGTAGGTCGAGCGCCAGCCGATCCCCGAGATCAGAAACTGTACGAGCGGCGCGGAGACCGCGCGGGCAAACCCGTTCGCCGATTGCACGATGGAGATCGCCATGCCGCGATGGCGGACAAAATAGCGCGACAGGATCGGCACAAAGACGACGAGGCCGAGGCAGTTGGCGCCGAAGGTCATCAACACGCCGTAAAGCGCGATGATCTGCCAAAGCTGGGTGACAAAGGCGCTGCCCAACAAGCCCACGACCAATAGCGCGCCGCCCAACAGCAGCAGGCGCCGCGGACCGAGCCGGTCAACCAGTACGCCGACCGCCGGCGAACTGCCGCCGGCAACCAATTGCGACACGGAATAGGCGATCGACGTCTCGCCGCGGCTCCAGCCGAAATCGCCGATAAACGCGACAAGAAACACCGTGTAGGAGTGCATCATTCCCGCGCCGATCGTGAACGCGGTAAAGGCGCCGGACAGGATCAACCAGCTGCCGCGGGGTGCACGGGTGGCGGCAACCCCGCCCACTTCGCTCATGGCGCGATTGTAGGCGCCAAACCAAACCGCGAGCCGCGCGTTTTGGCGCGGTCAGCCTCTCCGCAGCGCCAGGTCGATATGCGGCACGCCAAAATCGTCGTAGGGCGAGGAAGACGGTTGGAACCCGAAACCGCGATAGAAATCTTCGAGGTGGATCTGCGCGCCGATCTCGATATCGCAATCGGGGTAGAGCGCGGCGGCGAAACGCAGCGCCTCTTCCATCATCGTGCGGGCGTGGCCGTTGCCCCGTTCGTCGCGCGCCATCGACACCCGGCCGATGCGCACGAGCGGGCGGTTCTCCGCTTCGTTTGGAGCGATCAGCCGCAAATAGCCGATCAGCGTTCCGCTGCGGCGCAGCGTCAGGTGCCTCGCATCATGATCGCGCCCATCGAGATCGGGATACGGCGACGTCTGTTCGACGACAAAGATTTCCTGACGAAACTGCAGCAGCTCGTAAAGCTGCTCGGTCGTAAGATCGGCCCAGTCATGCCAGGCTAGTTCGACGCCTTCGGGAGGCTCCATGCTTTCAAGTCACTCCGGTACGCCATCGCTCCTGCCGCGTCCGGGACCCAGATCGGCGCTGGATTTCGGCCCGACTTTATCCGTGAGCGCGTAACGCCCGGATCGGGGGCCGGTATGACGACTGACGATGGATCGCTAGTGTCACCAATCGCTTCTATACTGCGGTTTCCGATTTTGCCCGAAAGGGTCACGACATGAAACCGATTGCGGTAAACGGCCGCCTGTATCGCCGCCCGGACCGGCCGACGGTGGTCATCTGCGCCGATGGCTGCGACCCCACCTATCTTGAGGCGGGAATTGCGGCAGGAGTGTTACCGACGATCGCCGGTTTTCGCGATCGGGGCTTTTTCGGCTTCGCCGATGCGGCGATGCCGACCTTCACCAACCCCAACAACGTCTCGATCGTCACCGGCGCGCCGCCTTCGGTGCACGGCATTTCGGGGAATTTTGCGCTCGATCGCGAAACCGGCGCCGAAATCATGATGACCGACCCGGCGATGCTGCGCTGCCCGACCTTGCTGGCGATGATGGCGCGGGCCGGGGTCGCGACCGCAGCGGTCACCGCCAAGGACAAGCTGCGCCGCATGCTCGGCCACGGCTGGACGGGTATCTGCTTCTCGTCGGAGATGGCCGATTCCTGCACACTCGCCGAGCATGGGATCGACAGCGTCGAAACGCTGGTCGGCCGTCCGAAACCCGACATGTATTCGGCTGATCTGTCGCTTTTTGTCCTCGATGCTGGAGTCAGGCTGGTCGAACAGGGGCGCGCCGAACTGCTCTACCTCTCGCTATCGGACTATGTGCAGCACGGTCACGCGCCCGACGAGACCGAGGCGCTCGATTTCCACGCGACGCTCGACGCGCGCATCGCGCGGCTGATCGCGCTCGGCTGCATTGTCGGCGTCACCGCCGATCACGGGATGAACGACAAGGCGCTGCCCGATGGTGCGCCGCACGTCATCTTTCTTGAAGACGAGCTGAACAGGCGGTTCGGGACCGACGCGGTGCGGGTGATCTGCCCGATCACCGACCCGTTCGTCCGTCATCACGGCGCGCTCGGCTCGTTTGTCCGGGTTTATGCGAAGAGCGGCGTTGCGCCCGCCGAGTTGGCGCACGCGGTGCGCGGTATGTCCGGCGTCGATCAGGTGCTCGACCGCGGCGCCGCAGCGGCGGAATACGAGCTGCCTTACGACCGCGAGGCGGATCTCGTGGTCACCGGCGACGGCAACACAGTGCTCGGGTCGACTGTCGCCGAGCATGACCTCGCCGGCCTCGCCGGGCACCGGCTGCGCTCGCATGGCGGACGCGGCGAACAGCGCGTGCCGTTTTTGCTGTCGCACCCGCTCGCCGCCACCTATCGCGACAAGGCAAGGAGCCGGCTGCGCAATTTCGACATTTTCGATTTTGCACTCAACGGAGTGGCGGCATGAAAGGAGACAAACGGGTCGTCGTCGTCATCTGCGACAGCCTGCGGAGCGACCTGGTCGCGCCGGGGGATACGCCCTTCCTCGTCGAGCTCAGCGGCCGCGGGACGCGCTTTGCCAACCACCGAAGCGTTTTTCCGTCGACGACGCGGGCGTCGAGCGCCTCGATCGCGACCGGCTGCCTGCCGGCGCGGCATGGTCTTTACGGCAACACGATGGCGCTCGACGAGGGCGATGGGCTTGTCTGCCGCAACGTCGGTGCGCCCGATTTTCGCGACCGTATGCGCCGCGCCACCGGACGCACCCTGCGCGTGCCGGTGCTGGCCGAGCGGCTGCGCTGGCACGGCGAGACGGCGATCGTCTGCTCCAACGTGTCGCCAGGCGCTGCCTATTTCCAGGATCCGGACGGGCACGGCATTGTTTATCACGCGGCGGGCAGCTACGGCCCGGGGCTCGCGGAAATCGACGACCCGGCGAGCGCAGTGCTGAAAAAAGGTATCGCCGGGGACAGGGCGATGACCGACCGCTTCTGCGCCGACATCGTCGAAGGGCGCGCCCCAGCGCTGGCGGTGATGTGGTTGTCGGAACCGGATTACACCGGCCATCATTCGCCGCTCGGTTCGCTACAGCACCGCGAGGCGATCGCCGCCGCCGACCGTTGCGTCCGACAGGTGTTCGAGACGGTGCGGCGGCTCGACCCGGCGGGTGACGATATCCTGTTCATCACCGGCTCGGATCACGGCATGGAGACCGTGACCGAGGCGATCGACATCACCGGGCTCCTCGTCGCGGCCGGCCTCAAGGAGGCACCGGATTCGCGCGATGTCGTCCTCGCGCCGCAAGGCACCTCGGCGACTATCTTCTTCAGCGAGGGCGCGCGAGGCCGAGCGCCCGCAGCCGCAGATTTTTTGCGTCGCGAGAACTGGGCCGGCCGCGTCATCGCCGGTGCTGAATTGCCGCAGGTTGGGTTGCCCGGCGACGGCGCGCTTCAGGTTGCCGTGGCGATGGCGACTGACGACCGCGTCAATCCGCACGGCATCAGCGGTCATGGCGCGATCGTCGCCAATCCCGAGGACAATGAGAGCAAGGTCGGGTTTGGCCAGCATGGCGGGCTGGGCATCAACGAGCAGAACCCGTTCCTGATCGTCGAGGGCGGCGAATTCGCGCCGCGCCGCGACAATCGTCCGACCTCGCTGATCGATATCGCCCCGACCGTCCTGCGCCACCTGCGCATGGACCATGACGACATGGATGGAGAGGCGCTGCCGCTCTTCGCGGAATAACGACTGTTGTCCGGTATCACGCGACTCGTTATCGTTGATCGACATCGAATTTCGATTACGCTGTAATGGATGATCGGTTTCTGTACGCGGGACTGGTCCGTCTGCACGTGCTGCATCATGCCGTGCGCGAACCGGTTTACGGGTTGGCGATGATCGAGGAATTGGCGCGGCACGGATACAAACTCAGCGCCGGGACGCTTTACCCGATTCTGCATGGACTTGAGCAGCGGGGTTATCTGGTGTCGACAGAGGAACGCTCAGGAAGCGTTTCACGCCGCGTCTATCGTGCGACCCAAACCGGCGAAGCGGCTCTCGCTTCCGCGAAACACAAAGTGCGCGAGCTCTTTGGCGAGCTGTTCGAAGACGACTTGAAACATTGACCGAGCGAGGTATCCGCAATGCGTTTCGACCTGTCGGGATGCGGTGCCGGTCTGGACGAAGCCGCGAAGAACTTGCTCGAACTCGGCCCTTGGGCTGAAGCACTCGGCTATGACGGGTTGTGGATCAATGAAGAACATTTCGGGCAGGGTAGCCGGGTCTGTCTTTCCCCGATCCTGCTGGCGACCGCGCTGGCCATGCGCACCCACACGATCCGCATCGGCTTCTCCGTGCTGGTGCTGCCTCTCTTCGAACCGATCCGGCTGGCCGAAGAGATCGCCACCCTCGACGTCCTGTCCGAGGGACGTGTCGATCTCGGGGTTTCGCGCGGTAACACGAGCCGGTATTTCGAGGCTTGGGGGCTCGACTACGGCGCTCGCTCGGCGGCGTTCGACGGTGCCTTCGAGCGGCTGATCGCGTTTTGGACAGAGCCAAAGGTCGAGGTGGGCTCGCGCACCGAGTCGATCGAACCGAAATGCGTCCAGCGGCCGCATCCACCGATCTATGTAGCGACCTATCGCGACGAAGGAGCGGCCTGGGTCGGCCGGCGCGGATACACTTTGTTCCAGGGAGGCCAGCAATCGGTGCCAAGCATCCGACGGTGTATTGCTGCGTACAAGGATGCCGGCGGGGATGTATCAGCAGTGCCGATTGGTCGTTTTGTCGTCGTTGGCGAAACTGATGAGGCAGCGTACCGCGCCGCTCTGCCGGCGGCCGAACGATTGACCGGTAATTTTCGCCGCGGCGGCGAGCAGGTGCGGCGCGGGATTTCGACAGAAGACGAACTCGACCCGCAGCGCTGGCTGCGCGAGGTGGCGATCGTCGGCAGCCCCGATACGGTCGCGGCGCGAGTCGCCGGGCTGCATGACGAATTCGGCTTTGGCAGCTTCATGCTGGTGACCGGGTTCCTCGGAAATCTTCCGCAACAAGAGGTGATCAGGACGTTGGAGCTGTTCGCGGGCGAAGTCATGCCGCGTTTCCGGAGGGACGAGGGAAAGCGATGACGGTAACCACCGATGCGGCGAAGACGACGAACCAAAGCGGTTCTGCCCTCGAAGTCCTGCGAATTTGCATCCGGCTGGGGCTGACCTGCTTCGGCGGACCGGTGGCGCATATCGGGTATTTTCGCAGCGAATTCGTGCAGCGGCGGCGCTGGCTCGAAGAGAGCGCGTTTGCCGATATCGTCGCGCTCTGTCAGTTCCTGCCTGGGCCCGCGAGCAGTCAGACGGCGATCTCGATCGGCATTATGCGCGCCGGCTTGCCGGGCGGGCTCGCGGCGTGGCTCGGCTTCACGCTGCCATCGGCGCTGGCGCTCATCGTCTTCGGTTACGGCGTAGGCTGGGCTGGCGACCTGGCGCATGCGGCGTGGCTGCACGGGCTGAAGATTGTCGCGGTCGCGGTCGTCGCCAATGCGCTGTGGGGCATGGCGCGCAACCTCTGCCCCGATCGCCAACGGGCGACGATTGCGGTCGGCGCGGCGATTGTCGCGATCGCGATGCCCTCTTCGCTCGGCCAGATCGGCGCGATCGTCGCCGGCGCGTTGATCGGCTGGTGGCTGCTGAAAGGCGGTGATATCGGCACCGGCACAGCCGCCTTGACGATCCGCCTATCGCACGCGCTGGCGATCAGCGCCGGCATAGCGTTTTTCGTGTTGCTATTCGGGCTGCCGCTGCTGCACGCGGCGGTGCCCAACCAGGCGATCGCCGAATTCGATTCTTTCTACCGTTCGGGCGCTTTGGTGTTTGGCGGCGGCCACGTCGTGCTGCCGCTGCTGCAAGCCGAGGTCGTGCCGCCAGGCTGGGTATCGAACGACACCTTTCTCGCCGGCTACGGCGCGGCGCAGGCGGTGCCGGGGCCGCTGTTCACCTTCGCCGCCTATCTCGGCACCGTCATGGGGCCGACCCCGAATGGCTGGCTTGGCGGACTTATTTGCCTCGTTGCGATCTTTCTGCCGTCGCCGCTCTTGCTGATCGCGGCACTGCCCTATTGGGAGACGCTGCGCCGCCGGCCGGCCGTGCAGTCAGTGCTGCGCGGCGTCAACGCGGCCGTCGTTGGGATTCTGCTGGCGGCGCTCTACAGCCCGGTATGGACCAGCGCGATCTTTTCGCCGCGGGACTTCGCCATCGGCATCGTCGCCTTCCTGATGTTGGCCTTGTGGGCGGTGCCGCCGTGGCTTGTCGTGATCCTCGGCGCGGTCGCCACCGCTGCTCTCGCTGTCCTTACCGGATGAGGAACTCGTCATGACGCGTCTTCCGGTCGCTTGCGTCGCCCTCGCCTTGGTCGCCGCGCCGGCACAGGCGCAGCAGCAGATGAACATGCCGATGAAAGGCATGCCGGGCATGAATATGGACGAAACCAAATCGGGGGCGGCCTACCATCCCGGACTCGGTGATCTGATGATCACGTTGGTGCAGCCGCACCACATCAAGCTGGGCCTGGCCGGCGCAGCGCGGAACTGGCCGCTCGCCGCCTATGAACTGGACGAATTGCAGGAGACGTTCGATACGGTGGGCAAGCTCATCGTGAAGCACGGCAGCCTGCAGATCGCGCCGACGATCGCGGCCACCGTCAGGCCGGCAATGGAGCCGCTCGACAAGGCCATCGCGGCAAAAGACGGCGCTGCTTTTGCCAAGGCGTATGCCGCACTGACCGATGCCTGCAATGCCTGTCACCGGAGCGCCGACCACTCGATGATCATGATCAAGGTGCCGGACGGCGCCAACACGGCGTTTCCCGACCAGGAGTTCGCCCCGGCGAAGTAGCGCCGGGTGTTTCTTTCCGCCGATCGCTCAGTAAAGACCGCCCGTGCCGATCATCAGCGCGCGCGGCGGCGGAGGTACGACGGTCCCCGCCGGGATCCGGGCGTTGACCGGCATCATCGGCGCGTCACCCGCCGGCATCCCGGGCAGGGCTCCACCGGGCATCGTCGCGTACGGCGCCGTCCCGTCAAGGTCTTCGGCCGATTGCTGATCGTTGGTCTCGGTGGCAACTTGCGAGCCGTCGTAAGGCGACGACTCCGGGCCCGTTCCCGGCCGGAACGCTTCGAGGATCGCATCCTTGTCGCCGGCGACGGTCGGCTGCCCGCTGATCGAATTGACCAGCACCATTTCCGCCCCCGGGTTCTCGGGGAACGGCTCGGCGGGCTGATCCTTGAGCGCCGCGGCCATGAAATCGCGAAAGATCGGCGCCGCGACATTGCCGCCGGTCTCACCGTTGCCCAAGGTGCGCGGCGCGTCGAACCCGACATAGGCGCCGGCCGCGAGACTGGGCGAAAACCCGACGAACCACGCGTCGAACCAGTCGCTCGACGTACCGGTCTTGCCGGCGAGCGGTTTGCCGACCTCGGCCACCTTGATGCCGGTGCCCTGCTGAACGACGCCCTGCATCATCGAGATGATTTGTTGGTCGGCGATCGGGTCGACCAACGGATCTGGCTTGTTGGGTTTATAGAACAGGGGGTGTGCTGCGTAGCTCGCGCCCTTGAGCCAAATTACCGACGGGTCGGCGCGGCCAACCAGCGTATAAGCGGGGTCGTTGTCGGGCGCGAGCTGAGGCCCGGCGGCGATATAACAGGCGGCGCAGGTCGCCGTGCCCTTCTGGTAGAGAATGCGGCCGGTCGAATCCTGAACCATGTCGATCAGCGAGGCGTTGAGCCAATGCCCACCACCGTCGAGCATCGCGTAGGCGCTGACCATCCGGAACAGCGTCGTATCGCCGGCGCCCAACGCCATCGAGTAGTAGAGCGGCATCTTGTTCATGATGTTGAATTGCTCGACCGTCTTGCCGATCGCCGGCAGGCCGATCTGCGAGGCGAGGTGCGCGGTCGCAAGATTACGAGAATGGACCAAGGCCTGACGCAGCGTGGTCGGACCGACATAGCTGTCCTCGTAATTGACCGGTGTCCACATCGGCATGCCCGGACCTTGCGGCAGCGAAATCGGCGCGTCCTCGATGAGGGTGGATGGCGTGTAGTCGCCCTGCAACGCGGTGACATAGACAAACGGCTTGATCGACGAGCCGGGCTGGCGCCGGGCTTGCGTCGCGCGGTCGAACTGGCTGGTGTGATAGTCCCAGCCGCCGACGATCGCGAAGACGCGCCCGGTCTTCGGGTCCATCGCCATGAACCCGCCGCTGACATCGGGAACCTGGCGCAGGCCGTAGAGCAGTGTTGGCGAGTCGGCGACGCGTCGGGCTTTGGCCTGAAATACGGTCCGGTTTGGTGCCGCGGCGCCGAGGGACTCGACAAGCACCACGTCGCCGGGGCTGAGCACTTCCTGCGCTCGGTAGACCGTCGGTCCAAGGCGCTGGTCGGCCTCGGTACGCCGCGCCCAGGTCAGCTCGTCGAGCGGGATGCGCCCGACCGCGCCGCTCTTCAGCTGGATCGTCGCGCCGAGATTGTCGACATGCGTCACCGCGGCGAGCCGCCAGCTCGGCAGAGCCGCCTGTTCGGGAATGCTGTAGAGCGCTGCTACCGCCGACGAAACGTTGCCAAGCCGCTCCACCGGACCGCGCCAGCCGTGCCGGCGGTCGTAGTCGATCAGTCCTTGATGGTAGGCTTTTTCCGCCATCGCCTGGTAGATCGGGATGTAGCTCGTGCGGACGGTAAGCCCGCCTTCGTAGACGGTTTTTTCGCCATAGCGCTCGATCAGTCGGCGCCGCACTTCGGCGAGGAAATAGCCCGCGGCCGGCGGTTCGGATTGGGCGCGCGGCATCGCGTCGAGCGGTTGCGCCTTGGCGGTTTGCGCTTGAGCGGCGGTGATCCAGCCCTCTTCCGCCATCCCGTCGAGTACCCAATTGCGCCGCACCGTCGCCGCATCGAGATGATGCCGCGGATCGTAATTGTTAGGGGCCTTGGGCAGCGCCGCGAGAAAGGCGGCTTCTTCCGGCGTGAGTTGATCGAGATGCTTGCCGAAATACGTGTCGGCGGCCGCGGCGACCCCGTAGGCTCCGGCGCCGAGATAGATTTCGTTGAGGTAGATTTCGAGGATGCGGTCCTTACTCAGCTGATTTTCAATGCGGTAAGCGAGCAGCGCTTCCTTGACCTTGCGCGAAAGCGATACCTCGTGGCTCAACAGAAAATGGCGGACCAATTGCTGGGTGATCGTGGAGGCGCCGAGCGGCCGCTGACCGCGGCCATAGCGGATGATGTCGGCCAGCGCCGCGCGCATGATCGACAGCGGGTTGACGCCATTATGGATGTAAAATTCGCGATCCTCGGCGGCGAGGAACGCATGCACGACCAGCGGTGGAATGTCCTTGAACGGCGTGATGATGCGGTGTTCGGCGGCGAACTCTCCCATGAGGGTGCCGTCACCGGCATAGACTCGTGTTCCCGTCGCCGGGCGGTAATGGAGCAGTTCCTGATGATCGGGGAGATCGCGGCTGTAATGGGCAATGGCGAGCGCCACCATGCCGCCAACGAAAATCGCCCCGATGATGCCGAACACAAAGAAAAACTGCGCCAATCCGCGCAGGAAATTGGTCACGCCAAGAAACAGGGCCCTGCCGCTTGAAGGCCGAAACCATCTTAACATGGCGCGAAAACTGCCATGAGGACCCCGACCGCTGCCATAGAACATTTGCGCGCGGGAAGCGCGCCGCTTGACAAACACACTGGCAAGGGGATCATTCCCGACCGGTCCGGCTCAACCAAATCTTAACGGCCGCCTGCTAGAGAACCACTTTAGGATGAATTCCTCTATTCGCATCCGGGGAGGCGGGCGATAGCCGAGACTGCTGCGCTGCGCGGCCCAGGTAAAAGAGACGCTAGACATCCGGCGCCTTTTACCGATCCACGGCTGCAGCAGGCCTATAATTATTGGTACGAAAAGGCGGCGGGCCGAACGATGCCGACGCGGGCCGATATCGACCCGATCGAGATCCCAAAGCTGCTGCCGGACGTGATGCTCGTCGAGCGCCTGCCAGACGGGCGCTATCGCTACCGGCTGATCGGCACCGGAAACCAGAGCGAGCATGGCATCAACGCAACCGGGTGCTTTCTCGATGAGGTGCTGCCGGGTCCAGACTACAGCACGCATGTGTTAGCGCTGTACGACAAATGCGTTACCGCTCGTCGCGCGCTCTATTCCGAATGCCTGTTCTTTTCGCCGGCGCGAAATCAGCCTGAGCGGCACACCAAGGTGCTGTTCATGCCGTTATCGGCGGACGAGCACATCGTGAATATGATTTTTGTGATGCAGGTGTTCGTCCATATCGATCGGGGGACCCGCGAGCGGCATTTTGTCGAAGCACGTCCCTACAAGGAAATCACGCACATTCTGCTGTAGTCCGCCCTGGGGTTAGCCCCAAGGGCCGCGGCGGCGGCCAAAGGGAGAAGCGCCGGAGTCGGGGACGCTGCCGTGAAAGGTGCGCCGGCCGGCAAATCGCCGCGGCGGTGCCGCGACAAACCGTGCCGAGCGCGGCGGGTGCCATAGCGCCGTGCGGCGCGGCCGCAGAGCCAACAGCAGCACGATGCCGGTCACAAAGCCGCCGACATGCGCCCAGAACGCGACGCCGGCGCCGCTGCCGCTCAGCAACCCGCTCACGACCTGCGCCCCAAACCACAGCCCGAGCATGATCCAGGCGGGCACTGTGATCATGCGCAGCAGAATGATGATCAGCACCAGCACATGCACATTCGCGTTGGGGTAAAGCAGCAGGTAGGCGCCGAGCACCCCCGCGATCGCGCCGGAGGCGCCGAGCATCGGCACGGTCGAAGCCGGGTCGGTCAGCGCCTGCCCCATCGCCGCCGCGACACCGCTGAGCAGGTACAGCAGCAGATAGCGGAAATGGCCGAGCACATCCTCGATGTTGTTCCCGAAAATCCACAGAAACAGCATGTTGCCGCCGATATGCAGCCAACCCGCGTGGAGGAACATGCTGGTGAAGATCGTTACCCAAGGCGGGACCGCCGCGAGGCTGTGCGGCAGCCGCGCATCCCCGAACAGCACTGCCGGGATCATCCCGTAGGTGTAAGCGACAACATCGCTGTTCTGGCCGAGTTGCCAGAGAAAAACGACGACGCAAGTTCCAATCAACCCGTAGGTAACAACCGGCGTCCGATTGATCGGGTTGTCGTCGTAGAGCGGCAGAAAAAAGAACACGCCGGTTCAAATGTCATCGCGCATGCGGCAAGGCAATCCCGCGCCGCGTTGTCTTCGGTGCCTCGCGGAGCACGGCTCCGCCATGACAAAGACCGTTTACGTGCCGACCAGCCCCAACTGCGGACTCGACGGCTCGGCCATCGTGCGCTTCGGGATGCGCCCAGCGAGGCGAGCGAGACGCCCGCCTTCTACGCCAGCCTTCATCGCCGCGGCCATGCGAAGAGGGTCGTGCGATTTGGCGATCGCGGTGTTAACCAAGACTGCGTCGCAGCCGAGCTCCATCGCCAGCGCCGCGTCGGAGGCGGTGCCGATTCCGGCGTCGAGCACCACCGGCACAGAGCTGCGCGTACAGATCAGCTCGATCGCGGCCGGGTTGGCGATGCCGCGTCCCGAGCCGATCAGCGAGCCCAGCGGCATCACCGCGGCGCAGCCGACATCGGCTAATTTCTGGCAGGTGACCGGGTCATCGTTGCAATAGGGCAGAACCGTGAAACCTTTGCGCACCAGCTCGTCGGCTGCGTGCACCAGCTGCTCGACATCGGGATAGAGTGTCTCGCGGTCGCCGATCAGTTCGAGCTTGACCCAGTCGGTCTGCAGCGCCTCACGCGCCAGTTCGGCGGTGAGGATCGCGTCCCGCGCCGTGACGCAGCCCGATGTATTTGGCAGCAGCCGGCAACGCGGGCTCAGCACATCGACCAGGCTGCCGCTGTAGCCGTCGAGGCTGATGCGGCGGATCGACATTGTCACCAGCTCGGCGCCGCTCGCCTCCAGTGAGTCGAGCATGACCTGCTGGTTCGGATAGCCGGCGGTGCCGATAAACAACCGCGATTTGAGCGGTGTTCCGGCGATCAGAAAGGGGTCATCTATCATGTGCTTATCCTAACCGAAAAATCCGCGTGGTTGCAGAACGCGGTGCGTCCTTTGAGGCTCCACTTCGTGGAGCGCCTCAGGATGAGGGAGGTCCGTGCGCGCAAATGGCATTATGAATCCTCGTCCTGAGGTGCGAGCGCAGCGAGCCTCGAAGGACGCACCACGGCCGCGCCAAGTCTTCGCTCAACGGAAGTCACCCGCCCTGCAGCGGGCGGACGATTTCGACCGCGTCACCGGCTTGCAGCGCGGCCTCGTCCCAGGTGGCGCGGCGCACCACCCCGCCGTTCACCGCGACAGCGAGAAACCGTGCCCCCGGGTCGATCCCGCGCGCGGCGAGCAGCTCGGCGATCGTCGTGGCGGCGACCTCCTCCTCGACGCCGTTGATCTTGAGCCGGGTCACTGCGCCGCCGCCGCGAGCGCTCTCGGCCGCCCCTTGTCAAAGCGCTGCGGGTCGAACGGCCGCGCGATCTCCGGCAGTCGGCCTTCGAGAATATAGTCGCTGATGACCGCCGTGCTGACCGGCGTCAGCAGGATGCCGTTGCGATGATGGCCGGTCGCGACGACGAGGCCGTCAATACCGCTCGGTCCGAGCATCGGCGCATCGTCGCGCGAGCCCGGGCGGAAACCGACCCAGGTCTCGGCGATCGGCAGCTCCTCGATCGCCGGCAGGCCGCGCCACGCGCCCTCGATCAGCGCGAAAAGCCCCCCGGCAGTGAGGCTGGTGTCGAAACCGCGTTCCTCGACCGTGGCGCCGATCACCAGCCGGCCGTCGAGCCGCGGCGCCAAGTAGGCCCGCGGCAGCCACACGACATGGCGCAGCAGCGGCGCTTGTGGATCCATTTGCACCGCCAGCATCTGGCCCTTGATCGGACGTACTGGCGGCTGGTGCGCGGCGGGGATGCCGCCGATCTCGCGCGACCATGCGCCGGCCGCCAGCACGACAATATCGGCATCGACCCGGCCTCGCGCGGTCTCGACACCACGCGCCCGCCCGGCCTCGATGACCACCTCGGCTACGGGGCAGTGTTCGTGGATCGCCACGCCCGCGCCGCGGCAAGCGGCGATCAGCCCGCGCGCCAGCGCACGGTTCTCGACCTGATGGTCCTTGCCGCAAAACACCGCTCCGGCGATCCCGGGTTTGAGATGCGGCTCCAAGCGCCGCGCCTCTGCGGCATTGAGCCACTCGATCGCCAGGCCGAGGCCTTTCTGGAACTCATAGGAATGCCGCAAGGTCTCGGCGTCGTCGCGGTTGAGCGCGACGACCAGCGTGCCTTCGTCGCGGTATTCGCAGGAAATGCCGCTCGCCTGCTGAAGCTCGCGCGCGAATTCCGGCCATAGCCGCTGGCTTTCCAGGGTCAGCGGCAGTAACGGCTCCTCGCCCGGTTCGGTCTCTACCGCGGCGGCGAGCATGCCGGCGGCGGCCCAGCTCGCGCCCCGTCCAGCCTCTGCCTTGTCGAAGACATCGACCGTGCAGCCGGCTTGCGCCAGCCGCCAGGCAATGCCCAGCCCGATGACCCCGGCACCGATAACCACGGTCTTCGGGGTTGTCTTTGCCGTCGCGGGCGGTTTCATGCTTTGTGCGGTGATGACGGACTCCCTCCACCGGGACTGGCCCGGCCAGGTTCAGTGGGTCTACTCTCAGCCGCATCGCGGTCTGCGGAGTTTCCGCATGCCGGGCGGCACCCCAGCCATGTGACAATGTTTGGTCTGCGGCGGGGGCGATGCAAGGGTTTTCTGCATCGATGCCGGGCGCCGGGACTTCGCAGCCGTGCGAATGAGGGAAATTCCTCACTCAATATTAACCTTTCGGTGATTTTTCTCGGCGATCCTAGGGTTCGACGCGCTTCCTTGGAGGCGCGCTGCCCGCATGGGCATCCTCCCCTCAGCCTTAAGGCCGCTCTTGAAGCGGCCTCTTTTTTTGCCGCATGGCTCATCGCGCCAAAAGCGACGAGCGAAATTGAGCCAAATCAATGCAGCAATCGGTTGCATTGTGGCAATCATCCCGCGAAAAATCGTCGGGTGTCCACGTAACCGCAAATTGCTGCGGCCGCGCGCCCAGCGGAAGGAGGATGACCACCATGCGTCTCGGAAGATTTATCCCCGCTGCAGTTTTATTTCCACTCGCGGTGGCACCGGCAACGGCGCAGGAGCCCACACCGTGGGCTCAAATCCAGACTTCGTCGGCAATCGTGGGGATCGGTGGCCAGTCGGGTGAGGGCCAGCTCACGCTGCCGAACCTCGGGACAAATTGCATCTACCCGTTCAAGGTGTCTGGCTTTGGCGCCGGTTTGCAGGTCGGTATTTCACAGGCTTCCGCCGCCGGACCTGTCCAGAACCTCACCAAGCTTGCGGATTTTCCCGGCAGCTACAGCGCGACGCACGGCGAGGCTACTATTCTAGCCGGCGGCGGCGGAACGACCTTGAAGAACAACAACAGCCCGGTGACGATGGACCTGAAGTCGCAGACCTCCGGCCTTAACATCGGCGTCTCGGGGCAAGGCCTGACCATCGCCATGCCGGTGCCTCCGGTCGAGGCACCGCGCACCTATGTCTTGGAGTTCGGCTACAACAAATACTGGATGAACAAGGCCAACAGCGCCAAGCTCAACGAGGTGCTGGCGGCATGGAAATGCACCTTCACCAGGATCAAGATCGTCGGCCATACTGATGCGGTCGGCAAGGAAGACCAGAACCTCCAGCTTTCGGTGAAACGCGCGACTGCGGTGCGCGATTATCTGCTCGGCGCGGGCGTCTATCCGAAGCGTATCGAGCCGCTTGCGGCAGGCGAAAACAACCAGCGGGTCCCGACCTATCAGGGGCAGCGTCTGCGCGCCAACCGCGCCGTCGTGGTGACGATCGAATAAACCGCTGCGCTGACCGCTATCGCGTGCGGACCGCTTTTCCGGCGGTCCGCCGCTCGCACGAAATTGACAGCCTAAGGCCGCCGGAACTATCACCGGTGCGATGCTTCCGGATGCGCGGAAGCGGGACCAGCCGATAGGGCGTGCGATGAACAAGGTCTTCCCCGATGCCAAGGCCGCCCTCTCCGGCCTGCTGCACGACGGCATGACGATCATGGCCGGCGGGTTTGGCCTCAGCGGCATCCCCGAGAAGCTCATCGCCGAGGTCAAGGACGCCGGGGTCAAGGGCTTGACCGTGATCTCGAACAACGCGGGGATCGACGGCGCAGGGCTTGGGCTGCTGCTGGAAACCCGGCAGATCAGCAAGATGATCTCGTCCTATGTCGGCGAGAACAAACTCTTTGCTGACCTCTACCTCAAGGGCGAGTTGGAGCTCGAATTCAACCCACAAGGGACGCTGGCCGAACGCATCCGCGCGGGCGGCGCCGGGGTCCCGGCGTTTTTTACGAAAACCGGCGTCGGCACTCTGGTCGCGGAAGGCAAGGAAACCCGCGAGTTCGACGGCCAGACCTATGTCATGGAGCGGGGGCTATTTGCCGATCTGGCAATCATCCACGCCTGGAAGGCCGATACTGAGGGCAACCTCGTGTTCCGCAAGACCGCGCGCAATTTCAATCCCGTCATGGCAACGGCCGCGAAGACCACGGTGGTGGAGGTCGAGTATCTCGTGCCGGCGGGGGAGATCGATCCCGACCAGATCCACACGCCGGGTATCTTCGTCCAGCGCATCGTTCACTATGATCAATACGAAAAGCGTATCGAGCAACGCACCGTGCGCAAACGCGCCTGATCGGAGGAGCAAGCCATGGCCTGGACACGCGATCAGATGGCGCAGCGCGCCGCGAGTGAGTTGAAGGACGGGTTCTACGTCAATCTCGGCATCGGAATTCCGACGCTGGTGTCCAACTACATTCCCGCCGGCATCACCGTGCAGCTGCAAAGCGAGAACGGCATGCTCGGCATGGGGCCGTTTCCCTATGAGGGTGACGAGGATCCCGACCTGATTAACGCCGGCAAGCAAACCATCACCGAATTGCCGACGACCAGCTATTTCGACAGCGCGCAATCCTTTGCCATGGTGCGCGGCGGACATATCGATTTGTCGATCCTCGGCGCGATGCAGGTGGCGGAAAACGGCGATCTCGCCAACTGGATGATCCCCGGCCGCATGGTCAAGGGCATGGGGGGCGCGATGGACCTGGTCGCCGGCGTCAAGCGCGTCGTCGTGCTGATGGAGCACACCGCCAAGGACGAGCCAAAGCTGCTGCATCGCTGCACGCTGCCGCTGACCGGCGCGGGAGTTGTCGACGTGGTGATCACCGATCTCGGCGTCTTCCAGATCGACAAACAAAGCGGCGGCATGACGCTTCTCGAACTGGCACCGGAAGTGTCGCTACAGGAGATTCGCGGCAAGACCGAGGCGGATTACGCGCTCGGCCCCGGTTTGGGGTGAGCGACGCGCCTTAGTCGCCCGGACGCGGCATAGCGCCGATGAGAGCCGCCTCCGCCGCATCACCGCCTGCCGGCTCGCGCGACCTGCGGCTCGATTTTTCTCGCGGGCTGGCGCTCATCTGCATCTTCATCGACCACATCCCCGAGAGCGTCCTTAATCGGTTTACAATATCAGCTGTCGCGTTCTCGGATGCAGCGGAAGTATTTATCTTTATCTCCGGGTTTACCGCGGCGCTGGTCTACGGCCGGGCGTTGGCGTTGCGCGGCGCGTTCGTCGCGAGTGTTCAGGTGCTGCGCCGCGCCTGGCAGCTTTACGTGGCCCACGTCTTTCTTTTCATGATCTTCATCGCCGAGGTGTCGTACACCGTCAAAACCTTCAATAACCCGATGTACAACGAAGAGATGGGGGTCGGCGACTTTCTGCAGCGCCCGCATATCGCGGTTGTCCAGGCCATGCTTCTGCAGTTCCAGCCGACCTATCTCGACATTCTGCCGCTCTACATCTTGCTGCTGCTGGTCTTTCCGCTGGTGCTGATCTGCCTGCGTTGGCGCCCGTTTACGGCCCTCATCCCATCGGCGCTGCTCTATGTCGCCGTTCAGGCCTTTAATATCGCGACGCCCGCATATCCGCCCGGCACGGTGTGGGCGTTCAACCCGCTCGCATGGCAATTCCTCTTTGTCCTCGGCGCAGCACTCGGTCACGGCGAGGTGCACGCGCGAGGCGGGGTGCGGTTTGTCGAGCTGGCCCAATGGCCCGCGCTGATCATCGCCCTGGCATCGTTCGTGATCCACATCAGCTGGACACTCCACGGCTTCTGGGGCGCGGTTCCCGACCTGTTCGCCCGTCAATTGTGGCCGACCAATAAAAGCAACCTGTCGCCGGTCCGCCTTGTCTCCTTCTTGGCGCTGACCGTGCTGGTCGCGCGCTGGGTCGCCCCACAGGCAGCCTTTATGCGGACCCGTTGGGCGCGCCCGCTGGTGCTGTGCGGCCGTCATTCGCTCGAAATCTTCTGCCTAAGCATTCTTTTATCGGCGCTGGGGCATTTTCTGATGTCGGAAATCAACACAGGGTTCACTATGCAGGTGATCGTGAACGTCGTCGGCGTGGCGGTGATGTGCCTGACGGCGGGCATGCTCGACTGGTACAGGGCGGTCCAACAAATACCCATAACTGCCCGGGCGGTGAACGAGGGGAGCGGCGGCGGGGCATGAACATTTGGGGGCGATGGTGCGTCCGCCCCATCGTTGCGATGCTTTTGGGGTGCGCCGCGGCGACGATGGGTGTTGGCGCGGCGCGCGCGCAAAACAATGAATGCGCGACGCCGCCGGAGATGACGGAAACCGACATTAAGTTCCCGCATCTGGGCGAACGGCTCAAGGCGCATCAGCCGGTTTCGATCGTCGCGATCGGCGGAGCCTCGACGATCGGCCGTGCCGCGGGATCGCCAGACCTATCCTACCCCCATTGGCTCGGCCAGGATTTGGCGCAAATCTTCCCCAGCAGCCCCGTCAACGTCATCAATAAAGGCGTGCCGCGGCAATCGGCAAAGCAGATGTTCGAGCGCTTCGCCACCGATGTCTTCGCCGAGGACCCGGTGATGGTCCTCTGGGAGGTCGGCATCACGGATGCAGTACGCAGCACCGATGTCGACGAGTTTGCGCAGACTCTGCAGGACGGCGTCGAAGTGCTCAAAAATCGGGCAATCGACATAATCCTTATCGATATGCAATTCTCGCGAAGTTCGGCGACGGTGATCAATTTTGAAGGCTATTTGAAAGCGTTACACCGCGTTAGTGATCTTGCCGAGGTCTATGTGTTTCCCCGCTATGCGATGATGCGCTACTGGAGCGAACAAAAAATGTTCAATTTCGATGACGTCGCTCCGGAGGATCGAGCCAAATTGGCCGCCCGGGTCTATGACTGTCTCGGCCGAAAGCTGGCCCAAGTCATTCAGCGCGGCGTGCCATGAATCCTTTTGTTCTTCGGGCCGTCGCGGCCGCGCTTTGCCTTGTCCCGCTCGTCGCTCACGCCGCCGATAATGCGTTGTGCTCCGGGCCGCCAGACGGCCTGCCGATTATCGCGCCGCTCGACCACTTTGCCGCGCGCATCGAGCAAGGCGGTCCCCTCAACATCGTTGCGGTCGGCTCGTCCTCGACGTCGGGGATCGGCGCTTCCAGTCCCGATCTAACCTACCCGAGCCGGCTGGAGGCCGAGCTGCGACAGCGTTTTCCCAATCTCGATATTCATGTTGTCAACCGCGGTAAGGGCGGCGAGGACGCGCCCGAGGAACTCGCCCGGCTACCGAACGATGTCGTCGCACTCCACCCCGATCTCGCGATCTGGCAGGTCGGCACCAACGCGGTATTGCGGCGCGACAACCTCGGCGCCGACGCCGAATGGATGCGCGAAGGCGTCGAATTGATGAAACGCAACGGCATCGATGTCGTGCTGATGGATCTGCAGGTAGCCCCCCGCGTACTCGACCGAACGTCCTATGCGGCGATGGAGGCACTGATCGCCGACACGGCCACTCGTGAACAGGTCGGGCTGTTTCGCCGCTTCGCGTTGATGCGCTACTGGCAAACCAGTCAGTTGGCGGATGCGCCGGCCATGGTCGGGGCTGACGGGCTGCATATGACCGATGCCGGTTATGGCTGTCTCGCGGCAGATCTAGCGGCGGGACTGGAGGCCAATTGGCAATCGGAGCGCAAGCTCGCGCGGCGAGAGCACGTCGCTCCCGATGCCATCGCCGGCTTGCCGGCGCAGTCGAGCGCGGGCGCACATTTGCCCGAAGCGACGGAGCCGATGCGGCGAAACGACGCGACACCGTTTAATTAAATTCGCGTTCGGCGAAACCGCGTCGCCGGCCCGCCCGTATCCCTACCGCCTAAGTAGAATCCACTCTTGGCATCCGAGCGGATTCATATATGCTGAGGAGGCTACAGTAGGGCACCACAAAATGTTGTTGCTGTCCTGTACAATGCCCATATTTGGTCGGTATCGGCGAAGCACACGCCACGGCGGCCGGCGCGGCACGGCCAGGCCGCTTAACGACCCAACTGTTGCCACAAAGTTTTGGCATATGGCTTGCGTTCCTCGGGTGGGAATTATCGGCGAAGGGGAAAGCCGCTTGCAATGCGGCCGTGGGGGCGCGGCTCCGTGCCGAAAAAGATATTGCCGCGACTGCGGAGCCAGAACCGCCGTGGCATCGTTTAATCTAAAGTGGATGGTAACCTGGAGCATCGACACTCGTCGATTGAGGTGAGCAATGCGATCGTCGTTGGATGAAGGGATCTTTGGGCTGTATTCGCGGCTGTATGAAAACCGCCGCGAGGTCGAGTACTCGCTCGAAGACTATCTGCGTGCTTGTTCCGATGACGCGTCCTTTTTTGCCGGTCCGGCCGAGCGCTTGCTGAAGGCGATCGGCGAGCCGGTGATGATGGACACCAGCCAGGATCCACGCCTGGGCCGCGTCTTCATGAACCGGACGATGAAGATCTATCCGGCGTTCGAAGATTTCTACGGCATGGAAGAGACGATCGAGCGGATCGTCGGCTTCTTCCGCCATGCGGCGCAGGGGCTCGAAGAGCGCAAGCAGGTTCTCTATTTGCTCGGACCGGTCGGCGGCGGCAAATCGTCGCTCGCCGAACGGCTCAAGCTGCTGATGGAAAAAGAGCCGATCTATGTGCTTAAGGCCGGCGACCAGGTCAGCCCGATCTTTGAAAGCCCGCTAGGCCTGTTCGACCCTGGCGTCATGGGCAAGGAGATTGAGGAGCGCTACGGCATTCCGCGCCGGCGCCTGACTGGGACGATCTCGCCCTGGGCGGTGAAGAGACTCGAGGAATTCGGCGGCGACATTTCCCGCTTCACGGTCGTTCGCATGCAGCCGTCCCGGCTCAAGCAGATTTGCGTCGCCAAGACTGAACCGGGCGACGAAAACAACCAGGACGTTTCGAGCCTTGTCGGCAAGGTCGATATCCGCAAGCTGGAAATGTATTCGCAGAACGATCCCGACGCCTACTCCTTCTCGGGCGGTCTCAACCGCACGTCGCAAGGCCTGATGGAATTCGTCGAGATGTTCAAGGCGCCGATCAAGATGCTGCACCCGCTCTTGACCGCGACGCAGGAAGGCAACTACGCCGGCACCGAGAATATCGGCGGCATCCCGTATCAAGGCATCATCCTCGCCCACTCGAACGAGGCAGAATGGCAAAGCTTCAAAAACAACAAGAACAACGAGGCGTTCATCGACCGTATCTCGGTCATCAAGGTGCCGTATTGCCTGCGCGCGACTGAGGAACGCAAAATCTACGAAAAGCTGCTGCAGTCGAGCGAGTTGTCAAAATCGCCTTGCGCGCCATCGACGCTCGACATCCTGTCGCGCTTCTGCGTGTTGTCGCGGCTGAAACCGCACGAAAACTCCAACCTCTATTCGAAGATGCGGGTCTATGACGGCGAGAGCCTCAAGGACACCGATCCGCGGGCCAAGTCCGTGCAGGAATATCGCGACGCCGCCGGCGTTGATGAGGGTATGGAAGGCATCTCGACCCGCTTTGCGTTCAAGGTGCTGTCCGGCACGTTCAACTTCGATACGCAGGAGGTCGCGGCCGACCCCGTCCACCTGATGTACGTGTTGGAGCAGTCGATCTGGCGCGAGCAGTTTCCGGACGCGATCGAAAAGAAATATCTCAACTTTATCAAGGCTGAGCTGGCGCCGCGCTATGCCGAATATATTGGCAACGAGATCCAGAAGGCCTATCTCGAATCGTATTCGGATTACGGGCAGAACCTGTTCGATCGCTACGTCTCGTATGCTGATGCCTGGATCGAAGACCAGGACTACAAGGACCCCGATACCGGACAGCTGATGAACCGCGAGCTCTTGAACCAGGAGCTGTCGAAGATCGAGAAGCCGGCCGGGATCGCCAACCCGAAGGATTTCCGCAACGAGGTCGTGAAATTTGCTCTGCGCGCGCGGGCCAATAACGGCGGACGGAACCCTTCCTGGCAGTCCTACGAAAAGCTGCGCGAGGTGATCGAGCGGCGGATGTTCTCCCAGGTCGAGGATCTGCTGCCGGTCATCAGCTTCGGTACCAAGAAGGACACCGAGACCGAAAAGAAGCACGCCGACTTCCTGGAGCGTATGGTATCCCGCGGCTACACTGAGCGTCAGGTGCGCCGGCTGGTTGAGTGGTATATGCGGGTAAACAAGGCCGGCTAGTGCCCCTTCGCGGGGCTGCGCCGGCGGTATAAGGATGGGTGGATGAACGTCGTCGATCGCCGCCAGAACCCGAAGGGCAAGAGCCTGAGCAATCGCCAGCGGTTTCTGGAACGCGCTCGCGCCGAGGTTAAGGGTGCGGTCCAGGACGCGCTGCGCAAGCGCAAGGTGCAGGATGTCGAGCATGGCGAGAAGATCGCCATCCCGACTCGTGGTATCACCGAGCCGACCTTTCACCACAGCCGGCGGACCGGCCGAACCGATCACGTCGTGCCGGGCAACAAGGAGTATGTCCGCGGCGATGAAATTCCCCGTCCGCAAGGCGGCGGCGATGGCGGTGGGCGCGAGGGCAGCCCAGACGGCAGCGGCGAGGACGCGTTCGAGTTCACGCTGACCAAGGAAGAGTTCCTCGACATGTTTTTCGAGGACCTTGAACTGCCCGATCTCGTCAAAAAAACGCTGAAGGACACGACCGCGGTCGATCTGCAGCGCGCCGGCTATACGGTGACGGGTTCTCCGGCCAATCTCAGTGTGCCGCGCACGATGAAGCAGAGCATGGCGCGGCGCATCTCCTTAAAGCGCCCAAAGCTTGGCGAGCTGGAGGCGCTCCGCGAGGAGATCGAAAAGGCCAAGGCGCGCGGTGTCGACGAGGAGGTCGCACGCCTCACGCTGCTGCTCGAAAAGAGCGAGCGGCGCAGCAAGATCATTCCCTATATCGATCCGCTCGATGTGCGCTACCGCCGCTTCGAGCGCGTGCCCAGGCCGAACACCGAAGCGGTCATGTTCTGCCTGATGGACGTGTCGGGCTCGATGACCGAGGCGATGAAAGACCTCGCCAAGCGGTTTTTCATGCTGCTGCACGTGTTCCTCATTCGGCGCTACCGGCATGTCGACGTGGTTTTCATCCGCCACACCTCGACTGCCGAGGAAGTCGACGAGGACACGTTCTTCTACAGCCGTGAGACCGGCGGTACCGTGGTGTCGACCGCGCTCGAAAAGATGATGGAGATCGCCCGCGCGCGGTATTCGACCGATCGCTGGAACATCTATGGTGCGCAGGCCTCGGACGGCGATAATTACGGTGCTGATTCGAGCCGCTGCGTGTCGCTGTTGGGCGGCGAGGTGTTGCCTCTCTGCCAATATTTCGCCTATGTCGAGGTTGGCGACGGCACCAGCGGCAGCTTGACCGGCCTTTCGCGCGACAGCGATCTGTGGCGGGCGTATAGCGAGGTCGCCCCCGCGCACCAGCATTTCGCGATGCGACGGGTGGGTGACCCGGCACAGATCTTCTCGGTCTTTCATGAACTCTTCGCCAAAGGGGGCGTCCGTGCCTGACACGCTCGCCACGACCAAGCCGACATCGAGAGCGAGATCCGACGTGTCGGGTTCACCGCTGTTTACTGGCCCGAACTGGGATTTCGGCGGGCTGCGCAAGGTGCACGACGCGATCGAGCGCATCGCCATCGATGAGTTGGGCCTCGATACGTACCCGCTGCAGATCGAGGTGATCACGTCGGAGCAGATGCTTGATGCTTATGCTTCGGTCGGGCTGCCGCTGATGTACGGGCATTGGAGCTTCGGCAAGCGTTTTGCCTACCATGAGACGTTGTACCGCAAAGGGTTGGCCGGGCTCGCCTACGAGATCGTCATCAACTCCAATCCGGTGATCTGCTACATCATGGAGGAGAACTCCATGACCATGCAGACGCTGGTCATCGCGCATGCCGGGTTTGGCCATAACCACTTCTTCAAGAACAATTATTTCTATCGGCAATGGACCGATGCCGAGGGCATTCTCGATTATCTGAGCTTTGCCCGCGACTATGTCGCGAAGTGCGAGGAAAAGTTTGGCATGGAGGCAGTCGAGCGCGTTCTCGATGCCGGCCATGCGCTGAAGGATCACGGCGTCAACCGCTACGCGCGACGCTCCCGGCCGAACCTCGCCGAGGAAAACCGCCGGATGCGCGAGCGCCTGGCGCATGCGGAGGCGACGTTCAACGATTTGTGGCGCACCGTGCCGGTGCCCGAAAAGGATCCCGACGAGCAGGAAGAAGAGGACAAGCGGCTCGACACCAAGCGCAAACTCGGCCTGCCGGAAGAAAACCTGCTGTATTTTATCGAAAAGCGCGCGCTCCGGCTCGAGGATTGGCAGCGCGAGCTGATCCGTATCGTACGGAATGTCTCGCAGTATTTCTATCCGCAGCGCCAGACCCAGGTGATGAACGAGGGCTGCGCTACGTTTGTGCATTACGAAATCATGAACCGTCTACATGATCGCGGGCTCATCACCGAGGGCTCGATGCTCGAATTCTTGCATTCGCATTCGAGCGTGGTATTTCAGCCGGGGTTTGACGACCCGCGTTATGGCGGGCTTAACCCATATGCGCTTGGCTTTTCGATGATGGACGACATCAAGCGCATCTGCACAAACCCGACGCCGGAAGACCGCGAGTGGTTCGCCGATATTGCCGGCAACCAGGACCCGTACGGCGTACTGCGGCACGCTTGGGCCAATTACCGCGACGAAAGCTTTATCCTGCAATATCTCAGCCCGGAGATTATTCGGCGGTTCAAGTTGTTCGAGATCAGCGACGATTCGGCAAAACCGTCACTGCGGGTCGAGGCGATCCACGACGAACTCGGCTACCGGAAGCTGCGCAGTGCGCTGTCGCGCCAATACGATCTGTCGCGTCGCGAGCCGGACATTCAGGTCGTCGATGTCGACATGACAGGCGATCGCCAGCTGGTGCTGGCGCATTATGTCCATGACGGTGTGCTGCTCGAGGAAAAGAGCTGCCGTTCGGTGCTGCGCCACAGCGCCTATCTGTGGGGCTATGCGGTGAAGCTGCTCGAAATCGACTACGCCACCGACAAGGTTCTGAAAACCTACGAAGCCGGCGAGAAGTGACGTCGTAAGACGTCATCCCGACAAAAGTCGGGATCCCTGGTTCAGCCGTGCGAATAGCCGAGAAGTGGGTCCCGGCCTTCGCCGGGATAGTGCGTAATCGCTGACATGAACATTCTCGGCATCGAGACGAGTTGTGATGAGACCGCCGTGGCCGTGGTCGCGGACGACGACGGACGGCCGGTCATTCGCGTCAATCTCGTGCAGTCGCAACTCGCCGAGCACGCGCCCTATGGCGGTGTCGTGCCGGAGATTGCGGCCCGCGCGCACCTTGATCATCTCGACCGGCTGATCCGTGCGGCGCTTGATGAGGCGAACCTCGGTTTTGCCGATCTCGACGGTATCGCCGCTTCCGCGGGGCCGGGCCTCATCGGCGGGCTCATCGTCGGCACTATGGCGGCGAAAGGCATTGCCTGGGCGGCGCAGAAGCCGTTTGTCGCGGTCAATCATCTCGAAGCGCATGCGCTCACCGCGCGCCTCACCGATGGGATTGAGTTTCCCTATCTGCTGCTGCTGATCTCCGGTGGGCATTCGCAATTGCTGGCCTGCGAGGGGATCGGCCGCTACCGCCAGCTTGGCACGACGCTCGACGACGCTGCCGGTGAAGCCTTTGACAAGAGCGCCAAACTGCTTGGGTTGCCGCAGCCCGGCGGACCCGCGATTGCCGCGGCGGCACAGCGCGGCGACCCACGCCGCTTCGCGCTGCCGCGACCGCTGCAAGGGCGGGAGGGCTGTGACCTCTCGTTCTCCGGGCTCAAGACCGCCGTGCGCCAAGCCGCCGGCACGGTCGATCCTGATGACGAGCAGGCGGTCGCCGACCTCGCCGCTGCTGTCGAGTTCACGATCTGCGATCACCTTGCCGACCGTACCGCGCGCGCCGTTCGATGGTTCCGCGACCGTTATCCGCGGGGGACAAGCCTGGTCGCCGCGGGCGGGGTCGCGGCCAATGCCCGGTTGCGTACCTGGCTAGGCGCACTGGCTGAAGAACATGGGCTGCGGTTTGTCGTGCCTCCGCCGGCACTATGCACCGATAACGGCGCGATGATTGCCTGGGCCGGACTGGAGCGGCTGCTTCTGGGCCTTGCCGATCCGCTCGACGCGCCGGTGCGGCCGCGCTGGCCCCTCGACCCCGATGCCACCGGCCCAAAGGTGCCACGATGACAGATGCGTAAGGTGTGGAGATTTCTCGGATATGGGCTGATCGCCGCGGCGGTGCCGGTCCAGGCAGTGTGGCTCTATCTTTTTCTTTACTTCGCTAACACCGATCCGCGCTCGCCTTCGGATGGTTACGTCATTCCGCTCAACAATCATGGGATGGTCGCCTACCTGACGCGGGCGCAGGACGATTTGCTGACTTGGATATCCTATGGAGGGTGGGCGATTTTGGCCGCCGGCATTCTCGTTCTTATTTTTCTTCGCGAAAGGGGTTTTGTTCGTGAGTAGCGGCTTGTCCGATCTCTCATGACCCGCCTAACCGTCATTGGCGCCGGCGCGTGGGGCACGGCGCTGGCGATGGTCGCTCGGCGGGCCGGCAGCGATGTCGTGATTCGCGCGCGCGATCTCGCCATCGCCGCGACGATCGCCGAGCGCCACGAGAACCCGGTTTATCTCCCTGGCGTCGTGCTCGATTCGGCGATCCGCGCGACCACCGACTTCGCGGCGGCCGTCGCCGAGGTGGACGCGGCGTTGTTGGTCGTACCGGCGCAGTTTCTTCGCGACGTGCTGGCCGAATTTGCGGCGCTCTGGCCGTCAGCCCTGCCGCTGCTGCTCTGCGCCAAGGGGATCGAGACCGACTCGCTCAAGACAATGTCTGAAGTCGTCGCCGAACGCTGCCCCGACAACCCGCTCGCTGTGCTGTCGGGACCCAGCTTCGCCGCAGAGGTGGCGCGCGACTTGCCGGCGGCGGTCACCATCGCCAGCCCCAATCCCGCTATTGCACGGGAATTCGCCGCCGCGCTCGGCAGCCCGAGATTCCGCCCGTATCTGTCGGAAGACGTAACCGGCGTTGAGATCGGCGGCGCCGTCAAAAACGTGCTGGCGATTGCCTGCGGCATCCTCGACGGGTTGCGGTTGGGCGACAATGCGCGCGCGGCGCTGATCACCCGCGGCCTGGCGGAGATGACGCGGCTCGGCGTCGCCAAGGGCGCGCGGGCCGAGACCTTTGCCGGGCTCTCCGGCCTTGGGGATCTGGTGCTGACCTGCGGCGGCGCGCAGTCGCGTAACCATGCGCTCGGCGTCGCACTCGGCAGCGGCCAGAGCCTTGCCGAAACATTGGCCGGTCGGCGTTCTGTCGTCGAAGGGGTGGCGAGCGCCGCCGCGGTTGCCGCCTTGGCCGCAAGGCTGGGCGTCGAGATGCCGATTGTCGCTGCGGTCGACGCCGTGCTGCATCATGGCCAAGCGATTGCGCCGATGATCGAAGGCCTGTTGGCTCGGCCGCGGCGCGCGGAATGAGGTCATCAATCGTTTGCCATTTGTCGCTGTCGCTGCCCCGGAAAAGTCGTTTCCAGCGGCAGGGCAAAGCCCATATCATATGAGATGGCATGCACCTTGGCAGCGGCAGGCCGGGATGAGCGGTAGCGGAAAAAACGGCGAGGAAGGACCAGGCACGGGCGTTATCGTCAAGGCCAAGCCGAAGACGAAGAAGCCGGCTATGTATAAGGTCTTGATGCTGAACGACGACTACACGCCGATGGAGTTCGTCGTCCACATTCTCGAGCGGTTTTTCAACAAGAACCGCCAGGAGGCGACGCGCATCATGCTGCATGTGCACCGGCGCGGCGTCGGCATCTGCGGCGTTTACACCTATGAGGTCGCCGAGACGAAGGTGACCCAAGTGATGGACTTCGCCCGTCAGCACCAGCATCCGCTGCAATGCACGCTGGAAAAGGATTGAAAATCTCGGACTAGAATTTCCCCCGTAAACGTTCATTGGCAGAAAGGAGAGCGCAGTGCTCTCACGTAACCTTGAAAAGTCGCTACATCGGGCCCTTGCCTACGCCAATGAGCGGCGTCACGAATACGCGACCCTCGAACACCTGCTGCTCGCGCTGACCGAGGACCAGGACGCGGTCGCAGTGCTGCGGGCGTGCAGCGTCGACCTCGACCGGCTGCGCCGCGAGGTCCTCACCTATGTAGACAACGAACTCGGCAACCTCGTCGCCAGCCATACCGAGGACGCTAAGCCCACCGCCAGCTTTCAGCGCGTGCTGCAACGCGCGGCGATCCATGTCCAATCGTCCGGGCGCGAGGAAGTGACCGGCGCCAACGTGCTGGTCGCGATGTTCGCCGAGCGCGAAAGCCACGCTGTTTATTTCCTGCAAGAGCAGGACATGACTCGTTTTGATGCGGTCAACTACATCTCGCATGGCATCGCCAAGGCGCCGGGGCGCAGCGAGACTCGCCGCGTACAGGGCGCCGAGGAAGACAATGACCGTGGCGAGAAGAGCAATCAGAAGCGCGGACACGATGCGCTCGACGCCTATTGCGTCAACCTTAACAAGAAGGCGAAGACCGGCAAGATCGACCCGCTGATCGGGCGTGAGGCCGAGGTCGACCGCACCATCCAGATTCTCTGTCGCCGGTCCAAGAACAACCCGCTTTATGTCGGCGATCCGGGGGTCGGCAAGACCGCGATCGCCGAAGGTCTCGCGCGCCGCATCGTCGGCCGCGAAGTGCCCGAGGTGCTGCTCAATGCAACGATCTTCGCCCTCGACATGGGGGCGCTGCTCGCCGGCACGCGCTATCGCGGCGATTTTGAGGAACGGCTCAAGGCTGTGCTGGCCGAGCTGGAGCAGACAGCCGGCGCGATCCTCTTTATCGACGAAATCCACACCGTGATCGGCGCCGGCGCGACATCGGGCGGTGCGATGGATGCCTCGAACTTGCTGAAGCCAGCGCTCGCCGGCGGCGTTATTCGCTGCATCGGCTCGACGACCTACAAAGAATACCGCAACTATTTCGAGAAGGACCGCGCGCTGGTCCGCCGCTTTCAGAAGATCGACGTCAACGAGCCGACGATCGAGGATTCGATCAAAATCCTGCGCGGCCTTAAACCCTATTACGAGCGCCACCACAAGGTTCGCTACACGACCGATGCGATTCGCGCCGCGGTCGAGCTGTCGCACCGCTATATCGGCGACCGCAAACTGCCCGACAAGGCGATCGACGTGATCGACGAATCCGGCGCGGCACAGATGCTGCTGCCGGAAAGCAAGCGCAGGAAGACGATCACCGCGAAGGAGGTCGAGGCCTGCATCGCGACGATGGCGCGCATCCCACCGAAATCGGTGTCGCGCGACGATCGCGAGGTGCTGAAAAACCTCACCCGCGACCTCGAAACGATGGTGTTCGGCCAGGACCAAGCGATCGAGGCGCTGGTTTCCGCGATCAAGCTCGCCCGTGCCGGCTTGCGCGACCCCGAAAAACCGATCGGCTCGTATCTGTTCTCCGGGCCGACCGGCGTCGGCAAGACCGAGGTCGCCCGCCAGCTCGCCCGCACGCTCGGCATCGAGATCACCCGGTTCGACATGTCGGAATACATGGAGCGGCACACCGTCTCACGGCTGATCGGCGCGCCGCCGGGCTATGTCGGCTTCGATCAGGGCGGCCTCCTCACCGACGCGATCGACCAGCACCCGCATAGCGTGCTGCTGCTCGACGAGATCGAGAAGGCGCATCCCGACCTGTTCAACATCCTGCTGCAGGTGATGGATTACGGAAAGCTCACCGACCACAACGGCAAGATCGTCGATTTCCGCAATGTGATCCTGATCATGACCACCAATGCCGGCGCCGCGGAGCTCGCCAAACAGGCGATCGGCTTTGGCAGCGGCATCCGCACCGGGCATGACGAGGAAGCGATCAACCGGATGTTCACGCCGGAATTCCGCAACCGGCTCGACGCGATCATCTCGTTCGCGCCGCTGGCGCCCGAAACGATCGGCCGCGTCGTCGGCAAGTTCATCCTGCAACTGGAAGAGCAGCTCGCCGACCGCAATGTGACGATCGAGCTGGAGGCGAGCGCCCGAGCCTGGCTCGCGGAGAAGGGCTACGACCCGCTGTTCGGTGCCCGGCCGCTGGCACGGATCATCCAGGAACACATCAAAAAGCCGCTCGCCGAAGAGCTTCTGTTCGGCCATCTGGCGAAAGGCGGCATCGTCCGCGTGCGCAAGGACGAGACGGAAGACAAGCTGGCCTTCTCGTTCCACGAGCGCCCGGCGCCGGAACCGACCCCCGACGTCGAACCGCAAGAACCGGAACTGGTGGAGTAGCGGCCCTCCCATTGGTCGTCATGGCCGGGCTTGGCCCGGCCATCAACGTTTCCTTGTTCGGACGCCGCAAACAAAGATGTGGACCTTCGAGCCAAGCCCGGGGGAGGGGAAATATCGGGAGCACTAGGCATAGTGCACGCGGCGTTCGATAAAGCGGAACTGGATCGCGGTGAGGCCGATGACAATCGCCATCAGCACCACCGACTGCGCCGCCGAGCCGCCGAGATCGAGTCCAACGATTCCGTCATACCAGACTTTGTAGACGAGAATTTCCGTCGCTTTGGCCGGCCCGCCCTGGGTCACATTGTGGATCACGCCAAACGTGTCGAAAAACGCATAGACCATATTGACGACAATAAGAAAAAAGCTGGTCGGCGCGAGCAGCGGAAAGACGATCGTCCAGAACCGCCGTCGCGGCGAGGCGCCGTCGATCGCCGAGGCTTCGAGCAGCGCCGCCGGGATCGCCTGCAACCCGGCCAGGAAGAACAAGAAATTGTAGCTGATCTGCTTCCAGGCCGCGGCGACGATCACCAGTGCCATCGCCTGTTTGCCGTCGAGAAAATAGTTCCAGTCCACCCCCGCGCGCATCAGCCAATAGGCGACGACGCCGATGCTCGGATTGAACAGGAACATCCACAGCACGCCGGCGATCGCCGGGGCGATCGCATAGGGCAGCAGCAGCACGGTCTTGTAGAACGCCGCGCCGCGCACCACGCGGTCGGCCATCACCGCGAACAGCAGCCCCGGTGCCAGCGCCAGGATCGCGACCGCGGCGGAGAACAGCGCCGTTACCCAGAAGGAATGGATGTAATTCGGGTCGGCAAAGAGCGTCGCAAAATTGTCCCAGCCGACAAACCGCGTTGACAGCCCGAACGCGTCACCGCCTTGAACCGATTGCACCATCGCCTGGCCGGCCGGCCAGAAAAAGAATACCACCGTCACTGCCAGCTGCGGCAGCAACAGCAGCACAGGGAGTAACCACCCGGAAAAAACAACGCGCCGATCCATCGAGGTTCTAGCCGAATTTCATCGCGTCTTTCCCGCGGAAGCGGGAACCCAGGGGCGAGCGACGAAACCGTAGCCCTGGACCCCCTCTTTCGCGGGGGCGACGAAAATGGAAAGAATGACGCGCCGATCCATGTCACGCCGCCGTCATTGCGAGGAGCGCGTCGCGCGACGAAGCAACCGCCCTCTGCCTTGGCGGGAGATTGCCGCGCTGCGCTCGCAATGACGTGACAAGGACTACTGCACGTTCTTCTGGAATTGGCGAAGCAACGCGTTGCCGCGGCTGACCGCATCGCCGAGCGCGGCTTTCGCGGTCATCTTGCCCGAGAATGCGCCTTCGAGGTCCTCGGCGATGATGTCGCGTATCTGGACCATGTTGCCAAAGCGCAGGCCGCGCGAGTTCTCGGTAGGTGGCTTGCCGGTCATCTGCAGGATCGCTACCTCGGTCCCCGGGTTCTTTTCGTAGAACCCCTCGGCCTTGGTCGCCTCGTAAGCGGCCTTGGTGATCGGCAAGTAGCCGGTCGCCTCGTGCCATGCCTTCTGCACCGGGACGCCGGACAGATAGGTGAAGAACTTGGCGATACCCTTATATTGCTCCGGCTTCTTGCCGCCCATCACCCACAGGCTGGCACCGCCGATGATCGAGTTCTGCGGCGCGCCTTTGACGTCGGGATAGTAGGGCAGCTGGGTGACGCCCCAGGCGAACTTGGCGCTGCTCTTGAACATGCCGTAGGCGGCCGATGAATCCTGGATCATGCCGCAGTCGCCGCTGATGAATTTCGGTTCCGGCTCGGTGGTGCGTCCACCATAGTCAAAGCTCTTGTCCTTTTGCGCCTCGGCCAGATTGGCGATGTGCCGCTCGACCGTCGGGTTGTTGATTTCGAGCACCGTGTCGAGGCCGCCAAGGCCGTTCGCCTCGGTCGCGATGGGGATGTTGTGCCATGCGCTGAAATTCTCGATCTGAACCCAGCTCACCCAGGCCGAGGTGAAGCCGCACGGGACACCGGCGGCACGCAGTTTCTTTGCCGCCTCGAAAGTCTCGGGCCAGGTCTTGGGCGGCTTGTCGGGGTCCATCCCGGCCTTCTTGAACTCGTCCTTGTTCCAATAGACGACCGGGGTCGAGCTATTGAACGGCATCGACAGCATCTTGCCGTCCGGCGTGCTGTAATAGGCGGTGACCGCCGGCAGAAAAGCGCTCGGATCGAATTTTTCACCGGCATCGGCCATCAACTGATAGACCGGCTTGATCGCCCCTTTGGCGGCCATCATTGTCGCCGTGCCGACCTCGAACACCTGGACGATATCGGGCGCATTACCGGCGCGGTAGGCAGCGATCGCCGCGGTCATCGTCTCGGCATACGAACCCTTGAACACCGGGACGACCTTGTACTCCGACTGCGAGGCGTTGAAATCGGCGGCGATCTTGTTGATTCGGTCGCCGTTGACGGAGGTCATCGCATGCCACCATTGCAGCTCGATCGGATCGGCCTGCGCGGCCGCGGCATTGGCCGCGACAAGCGCCAGTGCCAGCATCAGCTTTTTCATAAAGACGGTCCCCCCTGATAGAATTCGTAGGCTTATCTGACGAGCCTAGCTTGCCAGTTCGTGACACCACTCGGAAGGTTTTGTGACATGTGGGCGCGCGAAACCCCGCTCGACAAAATCCACCGCAGCGTTGGCGAGTTGGGTTTGGGCGCGCCGGTCACAATCCGCGTCAGCCCGCGCGCGCGGCGGCTGTCGTTGCGGGTCGATGCCGCGGGGCGCGGGGTGGAGCTGGTCTTGCCGCGGCGCGTCGCGGCCGAGGCGGCGATCGGGTTTGTCGCCCGGCACCGCGGCTGGATCGCCGCGCGCGTCGCAGCAATGCCGTCACCGACACCGCTCGATGACGGCGCCATCATCCCCGTGTTCGGCGTGCCGCACCGCATCCGCCGGATCGTCGAGCCAGGGGCGGCGCCCGTTGTCATCATCGATGGCGAAATCCGCGTGCGCGGCGAGCCTGCGCATCTGCCGCGGCGGATCGCCGATCATCTGAAGGCATTGGCCCGCCGCGACTTCGGCGCGCGCGCGCACGCGCTCGCCGCGCGGGTCGGCAAGCGCGTGGCGCGGGTCGGCGTGCGCGATCCGAAAAGCCGCTGGGGCAGCTGTTCGTCGACCGGCGCGCTGTCGTTCAGCTGGCGGCTGGTGTTCGCGCCAGAAGCTGTCGTCGATTACGTCGTCGCGCACGAGGTCGCGCATCTCGTCGAGATGAACCACAGCCCGCGCTTCTGGCGTGTCGTCGCCGGTCTTGTGCCCGACAGCGCCGCGCCGCGCGCCTGGCTCAAACGGCACCGGCTGGAGCTGATGAGCTACGGCGCATAATCCACAGCAGAAGCACGAGGCTGGGCACGCAAAAGGCCGTGCTGAGGAGAAAAAACGGCATCCAGCCGAGCGTCTGCGCCAGGTAGCCGCCCGATGCCGCGAGCACGTTCAACCCCACCGTCGCCAGCGATGACAACAGCGCGTATTGCGTTGCCGTGAAATCGCGACTGCACAAGCCGGACAGGTAGGCGACAAACGCCGACGACGCCATGCCGCCCGTCAGGTTCTCGGCGCCGATCGTCACCGCGAGCATCGCCACATCGTGCCCGGCCCATAGCTGGGCGATATACATCAGATTCGACAGCGCCTGCATCCCGCCGCAGACCAGCAGCGAGGCGAACTCGCCCCAGCGCAACACCAGCATGCCGCCGAGCGCCACCCCAGCCAGCGTCGCGATTACCCCGTAGATTTTGGCGACGGTCGCCACCTCGACCTTCGTAAAACCCAGCTCGACGTAAAGCGGGTTGGCCATTGAGCCGGCGAGCGCGTCGCCGAATTTGTAGAGCAAGATAAAGATGATGATCGCCGCCAATTGCCCGCCGCCGATGCGTCGGAACATGTCGAGAAACGGCGCGACCACGGCACCTTTCAGCCAGGCCTCGGCGCGCGCCCAGGTATTGGCGCCGGGCAATGGCACCGGCGGCGCGATACCGCCCGGCTCCGGGGTCAGCCATACCGTGACCATGCCGACCAGCATCAGCCCGGCCATCGCCATGTAGGCGACATGCCAGCCGCCGACGCTCGCGATATAGAGCGCGCCGGCGCCCGACGCGAGCATGCCGATGCGATAGCCCCATTGCGTCGCCGCCGCGCCCGCGCCCTGCTCTTCGGGCAGCAGCAAGTCGATGCGGTAGGCGTCGATGACGATGTCCTGGCTCGCCGAGAGAAACGCGACCACGACCGCGGCGAGCGCGGTCAGCGCGGGATCGGTTTTCGGGTCGGTCATACCGAGTGCGAGGATCGCCAGCCCCAGAAAAAACTGGAGCGTCAGCGCCCAACTGCGCCGCCGGCCGAGCCGGCGGGTCAAGACCGGGATCGGCAGCCGGTCGATCAGCGGCGACCATAGAAATTTGAGGCTGTATGACGCGCGCACCAAGCCGAAGAGACCGATCGCGGTCAGCGACACGCCCAGTTCGGCAAGCCAATACGACAGCGTGCCGAACGTCAGCGCGAGCGGCAGGCCGCTGGAAAATCCCATCAACAGCACCGCGATCAGCCGCGGTTGGCGATAAACCTCGATCGCCGCCAGCCACCCGCGCCGCTCTATGTCGTCATGGCCGGGCTTGGCCTGGCCATCCATGGCCCTCCGGGTCAAGCCCGGGGGGAACGAAAAGGGAGGGCCATGTGCCACCGCACCATTCGAGGCGAGCCTTACTGGTGCAGTTTCGGCATCTCGCCGAGTGTCGGGTCGGTCGGCGGCTTCGGCTTCGGCAGCTTCGCCTTTTCCTCGGCGCTGATGACATCGGCCGCGACGCGCATGCGGATGATCTTGTCAGGGTTAGTGACCAGGCCGTTATTGGCGGGATCGCCTTTTTTCAGCATGTCGACATATTCCATGCCCGACACGACTTTGCCGAAGATCGTGTATTTGCCGTCGAGCGCGGGCGCGGCGGCAAACATGATAAAGAACTGGCTGTCGCCGCTGTTGGGGTCAGAAGCGCGCGCCAGCCCGACCGTGCCGCGCACAAAATGCTCGCTGGGCGAAAACTCGGCATGCACCGGGTGCCCCGAGCCGCCCGTGCCGGTGCCGGTCGGGTCGCCGCCTTGCGCCATAAAGCCGGCGATCACGCGATGAAAGACGACCCCGTCATAGAACCCCGCGCGCACTAGCTTTTTGATGTGAGCGCAGGTCTCGGGCGCGAGGTCGGGACGCAGCTGGATGACGACCCGGCCAAAACCGGTATCCATATACAGCGTGTCTTCGGGATTGGTCTCGGCGGCCGTCGCCACACCGGCGCGGACGAGCAATGCTGGCAGCAATACGGCCAGCAGTAAAAAAAGCCGACGCAACATCTGGCGAAATCCCCTAAGCGGCGTCGGCTGCGACCTGCATCTTCACGATCGCGTCGGGGTCGCTGACCGAGCCGTTGCGCGCCGAACTGCCCTTTTTGATCGCGTCGATATGCTCCATGCCCGAAACGACCTGGCCCCACACCGTGTATTGCCGGTCGAGAAAGCGGGCATCGGCAAAGCAGATAAAGAACTGGCTGTCGGCGCTGTCCGGGTCCGAGGTGCGCGCCATCGACAACGTGCCGCGGACATGCGGCTCTTCGTTGAATTCCGCCTTGAGCCGTTGTCCGGAGCCGCCGCTGCCGGTGCCGGTGGGGTCGCCGGTCTGCGCCATGAACCCTTCGATTACCCGGTGAAATACGATGCCGTCATAGAACCCGCGCCGAACGAGCGCCTTGATATGCGCGCAATGGCCGGGCGCGAGGTCGGGGCGCATCTCGATCACCACCCGGCCGGCGGGCACGTCAAGATACAGGGTGTCTTCGAGTTCGGCTGCCATTACGGGGTTTCCGCTTGCTGAGGTCGGCGCGGACCTTAATGCAAGCGGCCGATCAAATCACTCTGTCATTCCGGCGCCGAGGCGCCCGCGTTGCTCAGCGCGGCTCCACCGCCAGAATGTCGCGGGCGGTTTGCGCGTCGGCCGCAATTTGATCTTTCAATTCCATAAAGCTGGCGAATCTGCGCTCAGGGCGGATGAAATCGACCAACGCGACCCGCAGATGCCGGCCGTAGAGATCGCGGTTGATACCGAACAAGTGAGCTTCGAGCCGCGGCACCAAACCGCCGACTGTCGGCCGGAGGCCGATATTGGCGACACCGTCGATCATTCGGCCGTCGAGCGGATCATCAGGCCCGTCGCCCGACACCCGCACCGCGTAGACACCCAGTGCCGGTCGCAGATATTCCCCGAGGCCGAGATTGGCGGTCGGGAACCCGATCGTGCGGCCGCGCTGGTCGCCGAGCGCGACCCGCCCGTCGATCTCCCAGAAGCGGCCGAGCTGTGCCGCCGCCTCGCGTGGTTTCCCGGCTTTCAGGAACTCGCGGATATGGGTCGACGAATAGACCGCGTCGCCGCCGCGCACCGGCTCGACGACCGTGACGCCAAATCCCTTCGCCACGCCGTGCTCGCGCAGCATCTCCGGCGTGCCCCGCCGCCTGTTGCCGAAGGTGCAATCGTGCCCGACGACAATATGCGACACCCCGATCGCGTCGACCATCACCTCGTCGATAAACGATTCGGCGCTTTGCTTTGCAAATTCGGCGTCGAAATGCTGAATGAACATGAAATCGACGCCAAGCCGCGCGATTTCGCGCTCCTTGACGCGAAACGGCGTCAGCCGGAACGGCTCGCAGCCGGGCAGGAAGACATTGCGCGGGTGCGGCTCGAAAGTCAGCACCGCTGTCGGTGCGTCATGGGTGCGGGCGATCGCGCCGGCCTCGCCGATCAGTGCTGCATGACCCTTGTGCAGCCCGTCGAAATTCCCCATCGCCAACACCGCGCCGCGGCGATGGGGCGCGGAAGAGGCAGGATGGCGGATGATACGGAGGCCTGGCATGACGTGCCGGGAAAATAACCGTTGCGGCGGCGGGAGGATAGTGCTGCGCCATAAGGTAAACTCCGTACTCGGAGAGCGCGCCGGTCTCGGCTAGTCTGGTGACTCATGCGAGGCAAGCACCGGCAAGCTGACGAACGCTCAAAACCGCTTAGGGAGATGTGGTACTACGCGATGCCGAGCGCCGCGCTCAAACCGGGCGCGCTGGTGCCGCGGCTTTACCTTGGCGAGCCGATGGTTTTCGGCCGCGGAGCGGATGGTCACGCCTTCGCATTGCGCGATCTCTGCCCGCATCGCGGCATCCCGCTGCATTACGGCAAATTCGACGGTCGAGAAATCGAATGCGCCTATCACGGTTGGCGGTTCACGCCGTCGGGGCAATGTGCGGCGATACCGGCGCTGCCCGAATCGCACCCGCACGATGTCGGCCGTATCTGCGTCCAGGCTTATCGTGCGAGGGAAGTGCAGGGAAACGTCTGGGTATTCTTTGGCGATGCCCCCGAGACCGCGCCTTGCATCCCCGAGTTGCCCGATATTGCGCCGGACGCGCCGCCAAACCTGACCTACAGCGTGCGCATCGAGACCCGACCGGACGACGCGCTGTACAACCTCGTCGACCCGACGCACAACCCGTTCATCCATGTATCCTGGTGGTGGCGCCGCCGCGGCTCGATCCGCGCCAAGGAAAAGGCGTTCGTACCATCGGATTACGGTTTCACGATGGTGCCGCACAAGCCGTCGGCGAATTACGCGCCCTATAAGCTCTTGGGCGGCGAAGTGAAGACGCAGATCATCTTTCGCCTTCCCGGTATCCGCATCGAGCACATGGAATTCGGCCGGCATCGGTTGGTGACGCTCAACACGATCACGCCGATCTCCGACAACGAAATCGAGGAAAGCTATGCGATCTATTGGACCAACCCGCTGTTCAACCTGCTGAAGCCGTTGGGCCGGGCGATTGTCGGCGCGTTCGCGGCCCAGGATGGCGGCGCCATGCGGCTGCAGGCGCAGGGTGCCCAATACGATCCGCCGACGATGCTGATCGATGATGCTGATACTCAGGCCAAATGGTATTTCCGGCTCAAGCAGGAATATGCCCGCGCCTGTGCGGAAAAACGTTCTTTCGTCAACCCCGTGCCGGCGCGGGTGCTGCGCTTCCGCAGCTAGCGCGAGATTAGAAACTGTCCGATCGACTGCCTCAATTCGTCGCCAGCCCCCGGATCAAGTCCGGGGAAGACCCGGCCATCCACGTGGACCCCCGGGACAAGCCCGGGGGTGACAAGAGGAGGGGGCTAGACGGGGCTCCTCTGCGCGAAGCCTGGTATTACGCACTGCCAGGTCACGCGCTGCGGCGCGGCAGGACGCTGGCAAAAATCATGCTCGGTGAGCCGGTGCTGCTCGGCCGCGATCGCGACGGCGTGGTTTTCGCGCTGCGCGATTTGTGTCCCCACAGGGCGATGCCGCTGTCTTTTGGCCGCTTCGACGGCCGCGAGATCGAGTGCTGTTATCACGGCTGGCGGTTTGGCACGGATGGCGTTTGCACCGCGATTCCGGCGTTGGTCGAGGGGCAGAAGCTCACTCTGAGTCGCATCGCGACGCGGCATTATCCGGCGCGCGAGGTCAGCGGCAATATCTGGGTCTATTTTGGCGACAACCCGGATGCCGCCCCGGCGATCCCGGCGATCGAGGGCTTTGGCGGCGACACATCGCCGCAAGTCGCCGAGAGCGTGCGCTTCGACGCTGCCTACGACCATGCGGTGATCGGGCTGATGGACCCGGCGCATGTGCCGTTTGTCCACCGCTCGTGGTTCTGGCGCACGGGCCGCGCATTTGCCGAAAAGGAAAAGCGCTTCGCGCCGTCGCCACACGGCTTCACAATGGAGCGGCACCAGACCTCGGGCAATTCGCGCGCCTACAAGCTGCTGGGCGGCGGGCCGATGGCGACCGATATCGCCTTCGCGCTGCCGGGCGTCCGCATCGAGCACACCAGTGTCGGCCGTCACACCCTCGTCAACATGACCGCGATGACGCCGATCGACGATAAGACCGTGGAGCTCAACAATTGCCTCTATTGGACCATGCCGTGGCTTGCGCCGCTGAAACCGGTGCTGCTGCCGTTCATCCGCATGTTTCTCGGTCAGGATAAGGACGCACTGGGCCGTCAGACCGAGGGCCTCAAATACGACCCGCAGCTGATGCTGGTCGGTGACGCCGATCTCCAGGCGCGCTGGTATTACCGGCTGAAGCGCGAGTATCTCGCCGCCCGCGCCGAGAACCGGCCGTTCGTCAACCCGGTCGAAACGCGCACGCTGCGCTGGCGCAGCTAAAGCATTTTGCCGTTTTCGAGCCGCAGCACCAGCGTCGCCAGCGGCGGGAGGTCAATGGTGAGCGAGGCCGGCTGGTTATGCCAAGCGGCGGGGTGCGCGGTCACGTCATGACCGTTGCCATAGCCGGAACCGCCATAGCACGGCGCGTCGGTATTGACCAAGGCGCGCCACTCCCCGGCTTCAGGCACGCCGAGCCGATAATTGTCGCGCGGCACGGGGGTGAAGTTGCTGATCGACAGCACGGGGGGGCCATTGCCGGTCGGCATGCGTAAATAGGCAAAGACGCTCTGCTCGTCATCGTCCGAGATGACCCATCGAAAGCCGCTGTCGTCGTAGTCCTGCTCATAGAGCGCCGGCTCGGCCGTGTAGACCCGGTTGAGGTCGCGCACGAGCCGCTGTACGCCGCGATGCGCCGGATCATCGAGCAGGTGCCAATCCGGCTGGCCGTCATGATTCCATTCGCGCTCCTGGCCGAACTCGCCGCCCATAAACAGCAGCTTCTTGCCGGGATGTGTCCACATAAAGCCAAGATAGGCGCGCAGATTGGCGAAACGCTGCCAGTGATCGCCGGGCATGCGGCCGATCAGCGAATGCTTGCCGTAGACCACCTCGTCATGTGACAGCGGCAGGATGAAGCGTTCGGAAAACGCATAGAGCATCCCGAATGTCATCTCGTGGTGATGGTAGCGGCGATGGATCGGCTCATGCCCGACATAATCGAGCGTGTCGTGCATCCAGCCCATATTCCATTTGTAATGGAAGCCGAGGCCGCCTTCGTCGGGTGAGCGGGTGACGCCGGGCCAGGCGGTCGATTCCTCGGCCACCAGAATCGTCCCCGGACACCGTTCGTCGAGCGTGCGCCGCAACTCCTGTAAAAAGCCGATCGACTCGAAGTTTTCGCGCCCGCCGTAGATATTGGGGACCCATTCACCTTCCTTGCGGCTGTAATCCCGGTACAGCATCGCCGCCACCGCATCGACGCGCAGCCCGTCGGCGTGAAACCGCTCGAGCCAGTGCAGCGCGCCGGCGATCAGGAAATTGCGCACTTCGTTGCGGCCGAGATTGTAGATGAAGGTGTTCCAGTCCTGCTGATAACCCTCCCGCGGATCGGCGTGTTCGTAAAGCGGGGTGCCGTCAAACCGCGCCAACCCGTGCGCGTCGGTCGGAAAATGCGCCGGCACCCAGTCGAGCAGCACGCCGATCCCGGCGCCATGACAGCGATCGATCAGCAGCGCGAGTTCCTCGGGGGTGCCAAGCAAGGCGTTCGGCGCGAATTGCCCCAGCACCTGATAGCCCCACGAGCCGGTGAAGGGGTGGTGCATGACCGGCATAAACTCTACATGGGTAAATCCCATGCGCGAGACATAATCGACCAGTTTATCGGCCAGTTCGGCCCAGTCGAGCGAGCGCCCATCGGGATCGCGAAGCCATGAGGCCGCGTGGACCTCGTAGATCGACAGCGGTGCGTCGAGTGCCTGGCGTTTGGGTCGCTCGGCGCACCAGACCTCGTCCGACCAGCGGAACGGCGCCAGGTCATCGACGATCGAAGCGGTCGCTGGCGGCGGTTCCACGCGCCAGGCGACCGGGTCGGCCTTTTGCGGCAGCAGTGAGCCGTCCGGCCCCAGCAGCTCGTATTTGTAGAGCGTGCCCGGGGCGAGACGCGGCACGAAAATCTCCCAGACACCCGCGCCGTGCCGCAAGCGCATCGGGTGCCGGCGCCCGTCCCAGCTGTTGAAATCGCCCACCACCGAGACGCGCTGTGCATTCGGCGCCCAAACCGCGAAACGGACGCCTGGCACGCCATCGACAAGCATGGCGTGCGCACCCAGACACTGCGCGAGATCGTGATGCTTGCCTTCCCCCAACAGGTACACATCGAGCTCGCCGAGCAGAGGCCCGAACGCGTAGGGATCTTCGGTCTCCTGGATCGGCCCGCCCCAATCGATCCGCAACAGATAGGGGCCGGGGCCCGGGCTGGGGCCGATAAAGAGCCCAGTTTGCCGCTGCGGCCGCAACGTCGTTTGTTGGCTCGGCTCGTCGCGCGCGATAGCGGTAACGGCAAAGGCACCGGGCAGCAGCACCCGGATGAACTCGCCCGCGGCGCCGCCATGCCGGCCGAGCACCGAGAACGGGTCAAGGCTGTGCCCTTCGATGACGGCTTGCAGCGCCGGCGCCAGGCTCAGATCGTCATCCATCGGCGACTTCCATGGCCGGCGTAAGGATGCGCGTCACAATCCGCATCAGCCCATGAAGCGGAATACTGATCCAGGCCGGCCGGTTGGCGGCTTCGTAGCAGATTTCGTAGGCGGTCTTTTCGAGGAGAAAGAGATCGACCAAGGCCGTTTCACTGGTTTCCTCGGCCCAGCGTTGCGCGCTGGCCGCGTGCACTCCGCGATACGCCGCCAAAAAGGCCTCCGACGCGCTGGTCGCGAAGCGGTAGAGGACGGTCTCCTTGCTCGGTCCCGCTTGCGCTGGGTCGGAGGCGCGGCCGGATGCCGCAGCGATCGCGTAGTCAAACGAGCGCAGCAGCCCTGCGACATCGCGGAGCGGGCTGGTTTTTGCCCGCCTTTCTTCCAGCGGTCGGGCGGGTTCGCCCTCGAAATCGATAATATAGGCGTCGCCCGACGACACCAGCACCTGCCCCAGGTGGAAATCGCCGTGCGTACGGGTTTTCAAGATATCGGGCGAAATCGCTGAGAGACGGTCGATCGCCTGGTTCAACGCATCGCGCTGCTCCTGGAGAAACACGGCTGCTTGGCGGCTTTCGTCATCGGGCCATTCGCTGACCGCGCGCAGCGCGGCAAGCGCCCCTTCGAGTTGCGCGCGCACCGCCTCCGCCCAGACGGCACCATCGGCGTGGGTCGCCGGCTCGGGCGCGAAATCGGGGTTGTCGCTCGGCGTGGCGAGCACCGAATGCAACTCGCCCAGCCGCTTGCCGATCGCGGCGGCGAAATTGGCGTAATTCGCGAGCGCGTCCGCGATATCCGCCATCTGCGCGTCCGGATCGACGACGGCCGTGGAATCGATAACCCGTTTCAGATAGTCGAGCGTCCAACCCCAGCCGTCGCCCTGGTTGCGCAGGAAGCCCTGGACGAGGACCAGGGTGTGCGGCGTCCCGTCGGGATCAAAGCGCGTCACCTCGCCCAAGAGCGGGGCGGTGTTCGCAAAACCGCGCTCGGTGAGGTAGCGGCCCATTTCGGCTTCGGGATGGATGCCGGGGAAGATGCGGCGCACAAGCTTGAACACGGCGGCGTCGCCGATGATCAGCGAGCTATTCGACTGCTCGGCTGAAAGTCGGCGGATTTCCGGTTGCCGCGGTATCTCGATCTCGGCCAGCTTGGCGGTCGGCAGAAAGCGGATTTCCCCTGTCGCCAAAGGCCGAACGGCCGAGATCGACAACGCGCGGATAACGGCGATCGGCAAGGCGTCGACCGCAAAAGCATCGGTCAGAAAGCCGACGCGCCGTCCGCGCCGCACCCGCGCCAGCGCCAACTGCTGCGGCAAGGCATCCGTCAGGCTATCCTCCCACACGACCGCCAGCGGCAGCAGATAATGCTCGGCGCGGCGGGGAAGCGTCACCTCCAGCTCGGTGAGGATCAGGTCGAGGGCACCACCGGAGATAGGCTCAGCAACGGAAAAGCGGATCGAGCGGATCGCTTCGTCCTTTGACGCGAACCAGCGCCGCCGCGCGAGGTAGGACGGCAAAGCCTCCTCCAGAACGCCGCGTTCCTTGAGCACCTCTTCCAGGCCCCTCCGCAGCACCAAGGTCTGCAGCTCCGCCATCGGTTCCGGCGCCGGAAGATGCCAGCCGGGCAGGCTCGCGTCGGTCGAGAGGGTGAACCAGTAAAAGGCGAACGGCGGCAAGGTCAGCAGGTAGGGCAGCTGACCGATCGGCGGGAACGTCGAACCACCGGTCAGATCGACCGGGATCCGGCCGGCGAACACCGACAGGTCGAGTTCGACCGCCTGGATCACCCGCGAGACATTGCACACGCACAGGATCGTCTCGTCCTCGAATTCGCGCAGATAGGCAAGCACCTTGCGGTTGCCGGGGTAGAGAAAACGCAAGCCGCCGCGCCCAAATGCCTTGTGACGGCGGCGCACCGTCAGCATGCGGCGCATCCAGTTCAGCTGCGAGTACTGATCGCCGGCCTGCGCTTCGACATTGATGACCTCGTAGCCGTAAACCGGGTTCATGATCGACGGCAGCACGAGATTTTCCGGAATGGCGCGCGAGAAACCGCCATTGCGGTCCGGCGACCACTGCATCGGCGTCCGCACCCCGTCGCGATCGCCGAGATGGTAGTTGTCGCCCATGCCCAATTCGTCGCCGTAATAGATCACGGGCGTGCCCGGCATCGTCAGCAACAGCATGTTCATCAGTTCGATGCGGTTGCGGTCATGCTCCAGGAGCGGCGCGAGGCGGCGGCGAATGCCGAGGTTGAGCCGCGCCCGCCGGTCCGCGGCATAGGTGCTCCACAGCAGGTCGCGCTCCTTGTCGGTCACCATTTCGAGCGTCAGCTCGTCATGGTTGCGCAAGAAGATCGCCCATTGGCAGTTATCAGGGATCGCCGGCGTCTGGCGAATGATGTCGCTGATCGGGAACCGGTCTTCCTGCGCGATCGCCATGTACATGCGCGGCATCAGCGGGAAGTGAAACGACATGTGACATTCGTCGCCGTCGCCAAAATATTCCTTCGCGTCCTCCGGCCACTGATTGGCCTCAGCGAGCAGCATGCGGCCCGGCGCATAGTCGTCGAGCGCCGTGCGCAGTTTTTTCAGGATCGCGTGCGTCTCGGGCAGGTTCTCGTTGTTGGTGCCTTCGCGCTCGACGAGATATGGCACCGCGTCGAGGCGCAGTCCGTCGACCCCGAGGTCGAGCCAGAACCGCATGATGCCCAGCACCTCGTGCAGGACGCGCGGATTGTCGAAATTCAGATCGGGCTGGTGTGAATAGAACCGGTGCCAATAATAGGCCTTCGCGGTGTCATCCCAGGTCCAGTTCGATTTTTCGGTGTCGACAAAGATGATCCGCGTGTCGGCATAGGCGTCGTCATGATCCGACCAGACGTAATAATTGCGCGCGGCGCTACCTGGCTTCGCCGTTCGTGCGCGCTGGAACCAGGCGTGCTGGTCGGAGGTGTGGTTGATGACCAGCTCGGTGATGACGCGGATGTCGCGCTCGTGCGCGCCGGCGACGACGCGTTTGAAATCAGCGAGCGTGCCGTAATCGGGATGCACGCCGCGGTAATCGGCGATGTCGTAGCCGTCGTCGCGCCGCGGTGACGGATAAAACGGCAGCAGCCAGATCGCGTTGACCCCAAGGCTCTGAATGTAGTCGAGCTTTTGCAGCAGGCCGGGAAAGTCGCCGACCCCGTCATTATTGGAGTCGAAAAACGACTTCACATGGAGCTGGTAGATAACCGCGTCCTTGTACCAGAGCGGATCGGCCATGATCGGCAGATGGCGTTTCTTTTTCATCACATGAACCCGCTAACCGGCCGGATGCGCCAGACCGCGAACGGCATCTCGGCCGGATCGAGGCGAATGTGCTGCATTTTTCCGTTCCAGGTGAAAGTGCTCCCGGTCATCAGATCCGTCACCGCGACCGATGCGTCGTCCGGCTGCCCCCAGAGCCACAGCGGCACCTCGATGTCGCATTCCTGAGGAAAGCGCGGGTCGAGGTTGACGGCGACCAGGATGACGTTCCGCAGATCGGGGGTTACCTTGGAGTAATAGAGGATCTGATCGTTGGAGGCGTTGTGAAAGCTGACGCCGAGATGCGTCTGCAGCGCGGGATTGGCGCGCCGGATGTGGTTGAGCCGGGTAATCTCGGCGATGACGTTGCCGGGAGCCTCCCAATCCCAGGCACGAATTTCGTATTTTTCCGACGAGGCATATTCCTCGCGGCCGGGAAGCGCCCGCGCCTCGCACAGCTCGAACCCGCTATAGACGCCGAACAGGCCAGACAGCGTCGCCGCCAGCGCCGCGCGGATCAGGAATCCCGGCCGTCCCGAGGTCTGCAGAAAGACCGGGTTGATGTCGGGCGTGTTGACAAAGAAATGCGGGCGAAAGAAATCGCGCGCGTTGGTCGTCAGCTCGCTCAAATATTCGATCAGCTCGGCTTTGGTGTTGCGCCAAGTGAAGTAGGTGTAGGACTGCGAGAAGCCGATCTTTGCCAGCCGGTACATCAGCTTGGGCCGGGTAAAGGCCTCGGCCAGAAAGATCGCGTCGGGGTATTTCGCGCGAACCTCGCCGATCATCCATTCCCAGAACGGCAATGGCTTGGTGTGCGGGTTATCGACGCGGAACAGCCGCACCCCTTCGCCCGCCCACAGCAGCACGACGTCGCGCAGCGCCGTCCATAGCGCCGGCACCGCGCTGCCGGCATAGAAATCGATGTTGACGATATCCTCGTATTTTTTCGGCGGGTTCTCGGCGTAGCGGATCGACCCGTCCGGCCGCCAATCGAACCAATCCGGATGCTCTCGCAGCCACGGGTGATCGGGCGCGCATTGCACGGCGAAATCGAGCGCCAGTTCGATCCCGTGCCGTGCCGCGGCGTCCCGCAGGCGGCGGAAATCGTCAAACGTGCCGAGCGCCGGGTGGATCGCCTCGTGGCCGCCCTCCTCGCTGCCGATCGCATATGGGCTTCCGGGTTCGCCCGCCTCGGCACGCGGAGCGTTGTCGCGGCCCTTGCGGTTGACCCGTCCGATCGGATGGATCGGCGGGAAATAGAGGACGTCGAAGCCCATCGCGCTGATTGCCGGCAATCGGGCGATCACATCGGCAAAGGTGCCGTGACGCTCGGGATCACCCGATTGCGAGCGCGGGAACAGCTCGTACCAGCTGGCAAAACCGGCGGCGCGGCGTTCCGCCTCGACCGGAAATTCGATCGGATGCCGGCTCAGATGCGGGCGAACCCGCGACGCGGCCATCATCGCCGCGGTGGTCGGCGCGAGCAGCAGCCGGCGACGTTCCTCGGCATCGGCTTGAGCGATCTGCCCCGCCAAAGCTTTAAGATCGTCGGCCACGGCCAGATCGGTCGCTTGCGCCGTCTCGAGCACGAGCAGCCGGCCTTCTTCCAGCTCAAGCTCGATCGGCAAACCGACGGCGTGCTTCTTTTCGAGCTCTTCGGCGAAGCTGCCAAACCGATTCTTCCAGGCGAGGATCGTGAAGAGATGGCGGCCGAGACGCCCGAGCGGAAAGCGCCCGGTCCAGCGGTCATTGCCCGCCGGGCTCATCGGGACTTCGCGCCAGGCCTCTTCGTCCGCGGGTCGCCAGAGCACGGCCGCCGCCAGCCGATCATGACCGTCGGTAATCAGATCGGCCGATACCTCGACGATCTCGCCCGCCAGCCGCTTGGTGGGGAAGCGTCCGTCCTCGACCGCAGGGGCGACTGCTTCAATCGCGATCCGGGGCACTGCCATCGCGTCGACCGGGTCGCGCTGCACTCGGGCGATCGGCTTTGTCGCCACGACCCGCAAGAGGCGCACCTCTCCTCGGTCGAGCGCGATCATGCCGTCGGGGCCAACCGACAAAGCATTAGCGTCATCGTTGAGCACGACACCATCGAATCCGCTCGCGGTCAGCAGCGGCGCTACCTGAACCTGCGCGGGGTCGTCCAAACTGGCATTGACGAGAACCAGTCGCGTTTCCCGGTCGCCGTGTCCGCTCGGTTCATCGCTGACGAGCATAGCCGCGATCGGCGCCTCGGGCGGCGACAACGGCTGAAGGAAAAGCGGGGTGAGGCGCACTCGCTGCTTAAAGTCCTGATTGGTCTCAGCAATATCGCCGGAAAGATCGAATGGGGCCTCGGCGACAAGGCGCGCGAAATCGTCGGGCCGATCGCGCGCGGGGTCCATATCGCGCGCCGCGCCGAATTCGAAACCCATCGGCATCATCCAGCCGGCGCCATAGGATGATGCAAACCGGAGGGCACGTCGCGCGGCTCGTCGGGCGCGGTTTGTGTCGCGGAAACCCCGAGTGAGCCGGCGATGGAACGGAGTCTCGGGCAGTGCGATGACGGGCGCAACCCGCGTCAGGTGACAGACGGTGTCGAGAAAATCCTCGGTCCGATAGTTCCAATCGCGTGAACACGCGGCGACGCGGTCGAACCCGCAGCCGCTCAGTTGCGCGCTTTCGGCGGCGGATTCCGCCTCGGATATTGCGGCCATAAAGCGTGCTTGCTGATGATCACGCCGCACCACGGCGAGCAGCTCACGCCAGAACCGCGGCGGTGCCTGATGTAAGCGGACGCAGCGGAAGTCGGCGATGCCGGCGTCAATCCATCGGGCGATTTGTCTCGCCCACCATTCGACCGCGCCGGTCAGATCAGCGTCGACCGACAACGGCGCTGCGTCTGGCCGCCGCGGTGTTTGTCGCGGATCGGGAAGCTCGTCCGAGTTGTCCGTGGGATACCAGCGCGCGAGACCGTTGGCCGCGTGCTCGACGGCAACCCGGTCCACCACCAGATCGAGCATCGGTACCAGTTGTCTGTCGCGGCATTCGCCTGCAAAACCACCGAGCGCCGCCTCTGCGTTCTCCGCGCCGAGCCGGCTATCCAACCTGTCGTGATCGGCGGTCAGGAACAAATCGCCGGCTCGACCCGTCGCGAATGGCGGCGCGACCGCGACGGCATCGAACCCCATCGCTGCGATGCGATCGAGATGCGATCCCCAGACTCTGATCGGTCCGGCAAGCAGCGGGTGAAGGTAATAAATGCGAGTACAGAGCATTCCTAGAACGACGCGCTAGCCCATCTCCGATTAGAGATGAACGCTATGCCTATATGGTGACTCCCCGTCAGTAGACGTTTTTTGACAAACTTAGTTCCGGGTTGTGCGCGAGATAAGCACGTAATCAATCGTTCGACATAGGCCATCGATGCACGGTGTGACATAGCGTATTCGGGCGACCAAGCCAACTGCGATATCATATGATCGGGCAAATGACTCAAAACTGAAGTTTCTTTCGGTTCCGACACCCAAGGTGTCCAGCAGCATTGGCAACACCGCCGTCTAGAACCGACGGTTGCATTGAATAATTTCAATTTTACTGAATTATCAATCTCGAAAGCCAGGTTATGCTTTGGCAATACTAGGACTGCAAAAGCGCGTTGGGGGACGGCTCTTGTATGAACCAAACTACTCGGAAGAGGTGTAGCTGACGTCGCTCTGTCTGTTGGGGGAACAGTGCAGACAATCATCCATATGCAAATCAGGCGAGTGTTGCAGTGCTTGTCGCGCGGCCTGCGGTCATGTTGGGTCGGCGGGCTGGTTGGGCTGTTGATCTTGGCGGTACCCGAGGCGCCGAGCCTCGCGCGATCCAATAAGGTTCACGCGCACCATGGTCGTGCGGTTGCTGCTGCGGGACCGGTACAGGCTTCGATTGTGATTGATGCCGATACCGGCGACGTCCTCAGTCAGAATAACGCGGATGCACGGGCGTTTCCCGCGTCGTTGACCAAGCTGATGACGCTTTATTTGACCTTCCGACCCTAGCACGCCGGCCAGTTGCATCTTGAACAGGGGCTGACAGTGTCGGCCCACGCTGCGGCGCAGCAGCCGACAAAGCTCTGGCTGAAGCCGGGGGAACGGGTGACCGTGCACCAGATGATCCTCGGCATCGTGACCCGCTCGGCCAATGACGCCGCCGTGGCTCTGGCAGAAGCTCAGGCGCCTGGCGAGGCAGCTTTTGCCCGGCACATGACCGGCGAAGCTGCGCGGCTGGGCATGAGCCGCACCGTCTATCGGAATGCTTCCGGATTGCCCAACAGCGCACAGCACACCACCGCGCGCGACGTCGCCCGCTTGGCCGTCACGCTGCGCCGCGACTTCCCCGATGAGTATCAATATTTTTCGATCCGCAAAGTGACGTTCCACGGCCGGGAGATCACCGGCCACAACCATTTGCTCGATTGGTACGACGGCGCCGATGGACTCAAGACCGGATTTATCCAGGCCTCCGGGTTCAATCTCGCGGCGTCGGCCGAGCGCCACCATCACCGGTTGGTGGGCGTCGTTTTGGGCAGCCCCTCCTGGCAGGCGCGCGACCAGAAAATGGGCGCACTGCTCGACCGGGGGTTCACGGCGCTGACCGGGCCGGCCGACACCGCCGTGGCCGACAATACGCCGACGGATGAGCCGTCGCACACGGCAAAGCCGCAGCAGACGCCGGCGCGCGTCGCCGCGCTGCTGTCGCCGGCGCCCGCCGCGCACGCGGCGACGCTCGCGGCGGAGCAACCGGTCGCGCATAGCCGCCGCCATGCCGGAGAAACCTGCAGCATCAGGCTTGGGCCGTTCCACGGGCACGGCAAGGCTCGGCATTTTGCCCGTACGGCCGCGCGGGTGCGGATCGTCCACGGGGCCCATCGCCATCACGTCGTGGTGTCGCGTTTCACGCGAGAAGGGGCGCGCCGGGCCTGCGCGCGGCTCGAACACACCGTCTCGTGCCGCATCCTGCGCTAGGTGGGTCTAATTGATCTTTTGATAAGTATCGTCGAGATTATCCTGGATTACGATCGCCTTGCCCTGAGCGCCGAGCATAAGAGGCTTTTCCGGCGTGATCACAGTGTAACGCCAGCCCGCCGGCAGCTTTAGCCGTTCGCCCAATTTGGGCAGGTCGGCGTAGGACAGCGTCTTGTCGATGATCTGCGCATAGGCTTGCATCGCATAGCGGTGGCCACTGGGCGCCTCCAGCACAAACACCGGTTTTCCCGCGTCGAATACATAGCGCGTCTCGCGGTTGATCGTGCGTTCCTGGTAGGGTTCCGAGCGCAGTTCGCCAAGACCCAGCGTGATCGTGGCGCGTTTGGTCATCGCCAATCCGCCGGCCTCGATCGTTTCTCCCGCGGCCGTCGTCCCCTCGCCGGCGATTGAGTCCATCAGGAAATAGCGGGGGCCGTTGAGCACGACTTTGATCGCGTCGAAGCGCTTCTTCATCGCCTCTTCGCTGATCGCGTTCCAGATCGCCGCCGGACAATCGTTGAGACCCAGCGTATTGTAGACGGTGGCGATAAAGTGCAGGCCGTCGCGAACCACCGGAATGATTTCGCAGTAGCGCGCGTCGCGCACGTTGGTCCGGCCGTGCTCCGGAGACGGCGATTGCGCGGCCGCGGGTCGGCCGGTAACGGCAAGAACGAGACCCATGGCCAGAAACAGCCCGACACGCGGCGAGCTGATATTGCGGCGGGTCTTGTGCTTCAACCGCATCCGCCTTCGACCCTAAACGCCATGCGCCGCGTTGTACTCCGGCACGCGGTAATAGACCCAGACGAGGTTGAGCGCCAAAACCATGCCCGTCATCAGAAACACCCAGGAGAGGCCGAGACCGGCGGCGAGCAATCCGCCGAGCAGCGGTCCCAGCGAATTGCCCATGAACATCGCCGAAGAGGTCATGCCGTAGATCGTGCCGCGGTCCTCGCGCGGCACCAGGCGGCCGACAAGCGCGTTCGCGGTCGGCAGCAGCCCGCCGACAAAGAGGCCGACCGCGAAGCGTTCTGCGGTGAACATCCAGTAATTATGGGTAAAGGCTTGCGGCAAGGTGGTCAGCGTGCTGCCGAGCAGGGCGATTAGCAGCACGCGGCGATACCCGATGCGGTCGCTGCGATTGCCGAGAAACGGCGCCGAAATCACATTCGCGACGCCGGTGATCGAAAAGGCGATGCCTGCCAAGGTCGCCACATTTGGCAGATCGCCGACCATCTCCTTGACGTAGAGCGTGACGATGGGCTGCACAGTGCGCACGCCGAACTGCGCCATCAGCAGCACAAAGAAGAGTGCGAGCAAGGTCGGTGAGCGGATCAACGCGACGAGGCCGGCGGTGATCGACCGCCCGCCGCCGGCTTTGCCCGGGCGGGTAAATTCTTCATGCACGAGAAACCAGACGAGGCCGAGCGACACAAAGATCGTCACCGAGGTCAGGTAGAACGGCATGCGATAGCTGCCGGTGAGGTCGGCGAGCGCGCCGCCCACGATCGGCCCAACCAGCGAGCCGACCAGCTGCCCCGTCGACAACCAGCCGAGCGAATAGCCGAGCCGCGACTCCGGCACCTGGCTCGCGACCAGCGCGATAGCTCCGGAGGAAAACCCCGCAAAGACGCCCATCAGCGTGCGCGCCGCGAAGAATTGCCAGACGTTGGCGGAGAGCCCCATCAGCGCCGTGAAAAAGCCGATCGCCAGGCTCGCGCGCACCAGCATCAACTTGCGGCCGTGCCGGTCGGCGACGCGGCCCCAAACCGGCGAGGCGAACGCGGCGACGAACGAGGTCACGCCCGAGAGAATGCCCGCCCAGATATCGATGCCGGCCGTGGTCCGCACGCCCAATTCCGGCAGGAATAGCGGCATGATCGGCGTCAGCATGGAAAACGCCATCGTCATGACGAACTGGATGCCGACCATCGCCCAGAGCGTGTTCCGCCAATGCGCGGCGGCGCCGCTCTCCTCTTCGGCGGCAGCGGTTTCGCCTTTGCTGATACGCAGGTCGGCCATGCCGGCGATATCTCAGTCCTCTAGGGGCGCGTCGCCGTCACGATGCGAAAATCTCGCCAAGCCGCCTGATCGAGCCGAGTACACGCTCCTGCGGCAGCCCAGGCCACTGGCAGCGCATGATAAAATGGTCGACGCCCAGCATCTCGCGATAGCGCGCGATCTCCTCCTTTACCGAAACCTTGTCGCCGATGATGAACCGGTCATGGGCAAAATCCTCGAAAGAGGTGGCGCTGTAGTGTTCCATCCCCCAGGCGGCATAGGCGCTGTATTTGAACTCCAGCGGCTCGCGGCATTCCTCATGCGCCGTCGCGTGGCTTTCGCCGACATAGCACTCGAGCGTGATCGGGTATTCGAGCGGCGTCCGGCCGCATTCCTTGAGCGTGGCCCGGTAGGTCTCCATCAGCGGCAGCAGGTCCGCGAGGCCGCGAATATTGACGATGAGCCAGGCGTCGCCGATGCGCGCCGCACGCTTCACCGGCGTCTCGGCCTGTGCGGCGATATAAATCGGCGGTCCGCCCGGCTGCGCCGGCCTCAGGCTCAGCCCGGCATCGTTGACTGTGTAAAACCGGCCGTGGTGGCTCACTCGGTCTTCTGTCCAAAGCTGGCGGATCAGTTGGATCGCCTCGGTGAAGCGCGGCGCCCGCTCGGCGAGCGGCACCCGGAACGCGTCGAATTCGGGCTGGCGGTAGCCGAGACCGACGCCAAGGATGTATCTGCCGCCGGTCAGCACATCGAGCGTCGCGGCTTCTTCGGCGACATGCATCGGGTTGAGCGGCGGCAGGATCAGGATGTTCGGGCCGATCGTCATGCCGCCGGCATGGGCCGCGATGTAGCCCATCAGCGGCGTCAACTGCAGCATCTGCATCGGGTGCGTCAGCCAGTGATGCGGGAACCATAAGGAGGCAAACCCGGCGTCGCGCGCCGCATGCACTTGCTCGACGATTTCCGGCACGCGGTCGCCGAGGTGCCAGCCCTGGGGGAATTGGGTGTTGATGAACAGACCGACCTTCATGACGCAATCCCTCTGCTTGCCGGTGCAGCGTAGCAAAGTTCCGCGCGCTCGCCATCGGTGTCGCCGCACGCGCTGCTCAACGTTCCGTCAGCGTCGGCCGTGCTTGAGCATTGCCGCGCCTGCCGCCATGATCGCGGCGGGACGATGCGAAAGGGCAGAACATGAAGTTCGGGATCTTCTACGAGCTGCAATTGCCGCGGCCGTGGACCGAAGACGGCGAGCTGACGCTCTACCAAAATGCGCTCGACCAGGTCGAGCTGGCCGACCGGCTCGGCTATGACTTTGCCTGGGAGGTCGAGCATCACTTCCTCGAGGAATACTCGCACTCGCCGGCCCCCGAGGTGTTCCTGTCGGCCGCCTCACAGCGCACCAAGAACATCCGCCTCGCGCACGGCATTATGCAGCTGACGACGACGCATCCGGCGCGCTGCGCCGAGCGTATCGGCGCGCTCGACCTGATCAGCCGCGGCCGCGTCGAATTCGGCACCGGCGAAAGCGCGAGCTCGACCGAGCTGGAGCCGTTTGGCGTCGCCTATAACGAAAAGCGCGCGATCTGGGAAGAAGCGATCCGCGCCATCATCCCGATGTTCAAGGATGGCCCCAGCGAGCATCACGGCCGTTATTTCGACATGCCGCTGCGCCATGTGCTGCCCAAGCCGATCCAGAAGCCGCACCCGCCGCTCTGGGTCGCCTGCTCGGCGCTCGACACGATCGAGATGGCCGGGCGGCGCGGGCTTGGTGCACTGGCCTTCCAGTTTCTCTCGGCCGACGCCGCGCATGCCTGGGTGCACGCCTATTACAACGCTTTTGTGAAGCGGCAGGAAAAGCTGGCCGACTATCGGGTCAACCCGAACATCGCGTTGACCAGCTATTTTATGTGCGCCGAGACCGACGAGGAGGCGCGCCGCCGCGCCGACGGCATCCCGTTCTTCCAGTTCGCGCTGCGCTTCTACGGCCAAAGCGCGACGCGCGAGCGGCCAGCGCCGGGCACGGTCAATCTCTGGGACGAGTACGAGAAGTGGAAGCGCGAGAACCCGGAAGGGCTGCAGCGCGCGCTGCGCGGCGGGCTGATCGGCTCGCCGGAGACGATCCGCAACAAGCTGCGCCGCTTCGAGACCTCGCATATCGACCAGGTCATCCTCCTCAACCAAGCCGGCAAGAACACGCACGCGCATATCTGCGAGAGCCTTGAACTCTTTGCGCGCGAGGTGATGCCCGAGTTCCACGCCAACATCCCGGCGCAGGAGGCCTGGAAGAAACGGGTGCTGGCCGGCGAGATCGAGCTGGAAGAGATCGACACCGCGCCGTTCCGCGACCGGTATGGGCCGAACTCCGTGCGGCTCAGGTCGGTGGCAGCGGAATAAGGTGGGCTGTGAAGCCTGAATCAAAAATTGAGAAGATTGTTAGTTTTGGGTCTGAGGTTGAAAGGCTCGCTGCAACTATACTGGCCGGAGTCAAATTCGATCAGCCTCCTCAGGCTGTGATGAGTCCGAAGGTGATCGCAATTTGTCTTCTTGCAAGGAGTCTGTCGAATTTTAGAGCCGGTGTTTTACTGCTTCAGAGTCATCAAATCGGGAAAACCGAATTCTAGCGCGCTGCTGCTATGAGAATCTATTTGCGGCTGCTGCTTTAGCTGACAAACCAGATGAGTTTATTCGACGCCTTGAGGCAGACCATAGGGCGAGCCGAAAATCTCGTGCCGAGTTTCTGCTGGAAATTGCCGATGGGCCGCGCGAGGACGATGAGCAGCTATTATCGTCTCTCAAAGAACTCGGACGTAATCAGTCGAAATCAAAGAGCACACCTAAGGAGGTCGCGAGGATCGGTCCATTATACAAAGGGTATGCTTATTACTCTCAGTTATCAGCGGATGCCGGGCATCCAACAATAGAATCTTTGATCGGAAGATATATCTCGAAAAAGACTCATGATGATCAGACTATTTCAGTGGTAGAACCCGCGCCGTCGATAAAAGAAGATGAATATAACGAGACGTGGTTCCACTTTGCCGAAGCGTTGCTGGGTGTTTGCGTGTACTTAGGCGATATCGTTGTAGGCTCGGAGATCGACGACGTGATTCAACCAGTTCTCGATAGGCACAAATTTTTTGCGGAACTGACTGCGGAGCCCCGATAATGCCCGAAACCCTTCCTGCCCTCTCTCTTGTCGCGGTGCCCGGGCGGCGGCAACAGACCCTGGAACTGGCGCAAGAGATCGAGCGGCGCGGCTTTGCCGGCATCTATGTACCGTCGATCTTCAGCAACATGGCGCAATGCGTCGCGCTGGCGGTGGCGACAAAGCACCTCAAGTTCGCCACCGCGATCGCGCCGATCTATGGCCGCCTGACCGAGGATTTCGCTCAGGCAACCGCCTATATCCACGAAATCTCCGGCGGCCGGTTCGCGTTCGGCATCGGCGTCGCCCACGGGCCGAGCCATGTGCGCATGGGCGTGACACCCGGTCCACCGCTTGGGGATATCCGCGCTTTTGTCGCAAAGATGCACTCGTTCGAGGGGATCGGCGTGCTGCCGCCGATCATCCTCGCCGCGCTCCGCAGACGTATGGTCTCGCTCGCCGGCGAGATCGCCGAGGGCGTCATCTTCGCCAATGCCACCCGCTCGCATATGCGCGAGTCGCTGGCGGCGCTGCCGGAGGCGAAACGCGCCGACCCGGATTTTCTCGTCGCCAACATGATCCCGACCTGCATCGCCGACGATATCGAGGCGGCGAAGGCGGTCAATCGCCGCACGCTGACGCGCTATACGATGCTGCCGAACTACCGCAACTACTGGAAGGAAGCCGGCTACGTCGAGGAGATGACGGCGATCGAGACCGCCATCGCCGAGGGCCGACAGTCCGACATCCCGTCGTTGATGAGCGACAAATGGCTTGCCGACGCGACGCTGTTCGGCTCGGCCGCGCAGGTTCGCGACGGCATCGCGGCATGGCGCGAAGCGGGCGTTTCGACACCGGTCATCGTTCCGTCGTCGGCGTCGGGTAACCAGATCAAGGCCGTCGAGGAATTGTTCGCGGCTTATGATTAATCACACCCAAGCATCACGAAACTCGCGTGATGCGCGCGTAGAACTTCATTTTGAGCAATTGACGTTCTACTTGCTTGCGGGACAGTGCGGCAAACAGGCGTTTCTACAACCCAAGGCGGAACCTTTTTGCTATGTTCCGTTTCATATCGTGCACACACCAAGCAGGGGCCCCATATGACAAGAAGTATAATGGCGATCGTGTTGCTCGGAACTTCCGCGTTGCTGCTCGGCGCCTGCGCGCCGCCCCCGCCTCCGCCGCCGACGGGCCCGACCGCGGCCGAGGCGATGGACCGCGCCAACGCCGCCTATGCCTTGGCGCAAAAGGCGGAAGAGGACGCTCAGGCGGCAAAGACCGCGGCCAGCGCGATGTATCAGCGCAGCTTGCACAAAGGCTATTAAGCCGATCCCGCCGCTCGGGCTGTCGGGGAGCCGAGGGCGCCGGGCGGCGGGTGGCTGGAGGAGTGGTTATGGTGTCGGCACCGCGCCTTGGGCGCCGCCGGATTATGTTCGGGTGCGTGCTTGGCACGGTCGCCTGGTTGATGGCGGCTTCCGCCGGCGCAGCCGATTTCTATGCGGCGCCCGGCGATAAAGTGGTCGGCAAACTGCAGGAATACGTGATCCAGCAAGGCGATGTGCTGGCCGATATCGCGCGTAAATTCGATATCGGCTACACCGAGATGCTGGCCGCCAATCCCGGCGTCCAGCCATGGTCGCCGCGTGTCGGCAGCACGGTCACGATCCCGTCGCTCTACATTCTGCCCGATGGGCCACGCCGCGGGATCGTCATGAATCTCGGCGCACGCCGGCTTTACTACTTTCCGCCCAAGGGCCCGATGCAGACCTACCCCATCGGCATCGGCGCCATCGGCTTTGACACGCCGCACACCACGACGCGTGTCGTGCGCAAGGAGCCCAATCCGATCTGGGTCCCGACCGCGTCGATCCGCGACGAGGAACCGGGACTACCCGCCTCGATCGGTCCGGGACCGGACAACCCGCTCGGCGCCTTCGCGCTGCGCCTCGGCTGGAACAACTACCTGATCCACGGCACCAACAAGCCGGACGGCGTCGGCCGCAATGTCAGCCATGGCTGCATCCACCTTTATCCCGAGGACATCGAAAAGCTGTTCAATTCGGTCGCGGTCGGAACACCGGTGCGGGTGATCGAACAAGAGGCCGATATCGCCTGGATGGGCATTGGCCTCTATATCGAGGCGCACCCGTCGAAGACGCAGGCGGACACGATCGATACCGAGCAGCCGATGACGCCTGAGCCGCTTTCGGGATTGCGTGAACAGGTCAGCGCCGCCGCCGGCGATTATGCCCAAGCCATTGATTGGAACGCGGTCGCTGAGGCGGCGAGCCAGCGCACCGGGCTGCCCATCCAGGTCGCGATGCGGCCACCCGGCGGCGAGATGTCGGCGGCTCAGCCCGCTCCGCAATCCGCGCCTGCATCTGCACCCTCTCTGACAGAAGGCCCGGCGCCCGTGTTTCAGATGCTCAGACCGCCGCCTGAGAGCGGTGCCACCGCTCCGCCTGACGCGGTCGGCAATGTGAACCAGCCGGTCGCCGACAATGCCGACAATGACAGCGACAGGGCGCCGATCAGTCTCCTGCCGCAGGACATGAGCCGGCAAACGCCTGGTGATGGCGTGTACGTCCCCGATACCGACCCAGGCCGCCCCGCCTGGAGCCGTCCGTTCCGGTAATCCTCGCGCGGTCAGCGCTCGCGGAGTTTCGGGTCGAGCACGTCGCGCAACGCGTCGCCGAACAGGTTGATGCCGAACACGGTCAACATGATCGCGAGCCCGGGGAAGATGGCTATCCACGGTGCGGTCGAGGCGTATTCCTCGGCGCCGCCTTGCAGCATCAGCCCCCAGGCGGGAACCGGCTCCTGGACGCCCAGGCCGAGATAGGAGAGCGAGGCCTCGGCGAGGATCGCCTGGCCAACAAAGCTCGTCAGCATGATCAGGAACGGCGCCACGACGTTCGGCACCATATGCGCCATGATGATCCGCGAGTGGCTGTAGCCGAGCGCCCGCGCCGCGTCGACATAGGGTACATTGCGGATCGATAGCGCCGACGACCGTACCACGCGCTGACAGCGGGGGATCAGCGGGATAGTGATCGCGACGATGACATTGTGCACGCCCGTACCAAAGATGGACACCACTGCCAACGCCATGATGATGAGCGGGAACGACATCACGATGTCATTGATCCGCTGGAGGAACAGGTCGATCCGCCCGCCGAAATAGGCGCTGCCGACACCCAGGATCAGCCCGCTGAAGCCGCCGATAACCGCCGACGTCAAGCCGACGATAAACGCGGTGCGCGCGCCGAACAAAATGCGCGAAAGGATGTCGCGGCCCAACTGGTCGGTGCCGAGCCAATGCGCCCATGAGGGCGCCTCGGTCATCGCGGCGAAATCGTTGGCGGTCGGGTTGTAGGGCGCGATCCATTCGGCAAACAGGCCGGCGAACCCGAAGATCACGACGATCACGATGCCGATCGTGCCGACGGGCTGCCGGCGCAGAAACCGTACCGTTGCTGCCCAGATGCCGCGCGGTGCCACATAGCCTTCATCGAGGAGGACGGAGCCAGGGGTCGGAGCAATATCGGTCATGAATGCGCTCTTATTTCAGGCTGATGCGCGGGTCGAGCCAGGCATAGACCATGTCGACCACAAGGTTGCTGAGGATGGCAATGGTGACGACCAGCATCACCAGCGCCTGGGTCAGCGTGTAATCCTGGTTCTGTACCGACAGCACCATCAGCCGGCCGATGCCGTTGAGGTTGAAAACCTGTTCGGTAACGACAAGGCCGCCGATCAAAAACGCGAACTCGAGTCCGATCACCGTAACCACCGGCAACAGCGCGTTCTTGAGCGCGTGCCGGTTGACGATGACCTTTTCCAAGAGCCCCTTGGCGCGAGCGGTGCGGATGTAGTCCTCGCGCAACACTTCGAGCATCGCCGAACGGGTCATCCGCATCGACACCGCGCAATAGCGGTAGCCGACGGTGATCGCCGGCAGCATCACGATCGACAGGTTGCGGATAGGGTCGCGCCAGAGCGGCACGTAGTCGATCGATGGCATCCACGGATGACCACTGATCGCCTGCGTTATGTCGAGCACGAACAGGATCGAGAGAATGCCGAGCCAGAAGGCCGGCGTCGCGATCCCGGCGATTGAGAACGTCCGCACCACAAGGTCGATCCAGGTGTTTTGTTTGAGGGCCGAAATCGTCCCCAGCGGAATGGCGATCGACACCGCGATGACCGTCGCCAAGATCGCAACTTCGAGCGAGACCGGGAACCGGGTGGCAATCTCCTCGACCACCGGCTTTCCCGACCACATCGACGTGCCGAAATCGAACCGCACGAGGCCCCAGATGAAGTCGACGAACTGCAGCCACCACGGCCTGTCGATGCCGATCTCGGCGTGGCATGCGGCAAGCGCCGACTCGGTAAAGCTGGTGCCACCCGACCCCAGCCGTACCAAACAGATATCGCCTGGAATGAGCCGCATCAGGATGAACACCAGCGCCGCCGCGCCGAGCAGCGTCGGGATCACCAGCAGGATACGGTTGACGATATAGCGATGCATCGGCGTTCGTTGCTCTCCCCGTCGAGGCCCTTGCTATTGGTCGAGCCAAATGTTGGCAAGGTCCTGATTGACGTAATGGCTCGGGCTGATCTTCCAGCCCTTGACGTAGGAGCGGTATGGCACGATCCGATACCACCACGCCATCATAACCTTGTGAGCCTCGGTATCCATGACGTGTTTGGCGAAGGCGAACATCGCCGCGTGCTGCTTCTGCGGGTCGGTTTCATGGAGCGCCTTATTATAAAGCTCCATCTCGGTCGCGTCTTCGTAGTTCCCGTAGTTCTGTTTGCTGACCGAGGACGGCAGATAGGGTTGTACGTCGATCAGCGGGTTGACGACGCTGTGGCAATTGGCCTGGAGGTCGACCGCGAAATTGCCGGTGCGCTCGGCCTCGAACCATGGTCCGGTCGGCAACACCTTCTGGGTCACCTTGACGCCGATCTTCGACCATTCGTCGACCGCCCAGATACCGACGAATTTGTAGGGCTGATCGACCGCGCGATTCAGCAGTTCGAAGCTGAGGTTTTCCTGGCCGGCCTCCTTGAGCAGGCGCTTTGCCTCGGCGCGCGATTTTTCGATGTCGGGCGAGAACCCGGCGATCGTTTCGAGTTCCGCTTTGGTTGGCGCGAGCGGCGACCCGGGAAAAATGATGCTGCCAACGGTTTTAACGTCGGCGATCTTCGACAAAGCCGGCGCACCATGCCAGCGGTCGATCGCGAGTGTCAGCGCCCGCCGCACCCGCACATCGTCGAATGGCTTCACCTTTTCGTTGATGGTGACGACGCTGCCGCAGTTCCAGTCGCTTTCCTGAACCGCGATTTTGTCGCCGAGATCGTTCTTCAATTCATCGCGCGCCGAAGGCGGGAAGCCGCGGAACTCAATCGCCGCGCGGTCGGCGCGGATTGCGTCGATGCGGGTCGCCTGTTTTGGCGCGAAGATGCCGACAAACCCATCAAGGTATGGTTGGCCAGGGTGGTAGTAGTCGGGATTGCGGACCCCCTTGATCGACTGGCCGATCTCCATACTGGCAAACTTGAAGGGGCCGGACCCCATGACGTTTTTCTCGTACCAGTGCGGGTCTTTGTCGAGGATCGCCTTTTCATAAATCCAGCCGAAGGGATCGGCCAGCGCCGGCAAAAACGCGCTTGTCGCGAACTTGAGGTGAAAAACCACGGTCGAGGCGTCGGTCGCTTCGACCTTGTCGACCATCATGAAATTCGACGATCGCGGGCTGAGCACCCCCTGATCCGGGAATATGATCTCCTGCCAGCTTTTGGCGACATCGGCGGCGGTGAGCGGCGTCCCGTCATGAAACTTGACGCCCTGGCGTATCTTGAACGTGTAGGTCTTGCCGTCGTCGGTCGGCCTGGGTATTTCCGTACACAGATCGCAGACAAAATCAGTCGTCGATGACGGGTTGTCTGGATCGACGCGGATCAGGACGCTGTAGAACGGTGCCGCGGTGTGGATCGTCGCGTAGGTCGTCTCGCGGTGACCGTCGAGGCTCGGCGGCGCGTCCGACGGGATCATGTAGGTAAGTGTTCCGCCGCGCTTCGGCGTTTCGGCCTTTGCGGCAGTGCCGCCGATGGTCAACACGACCGCCGCGCCGGCCAAGACGGCGCGTACCACAACTTTCATCGCTGTTTCCTCCCTACGCAACAACACAGCAAAAACAGTCTCGGTTGCCCTACCGGTCGAGCCAGACGGTTCCGAGATCCTGGTTGACGTAATGGCTGGGTCCGATTTTCCAGCCTTTTACATAGGATTGGTACGGCACGATTCGCCGCCACCATAGCAGGTAGATCGAGTGTACTTCATCGCTGAGCACGCGCGTTTCGAACTGGCGCATCAGCGCCCGCTGCTTTGTCTTGTCGGTTTCGCGCAGCATCTTGTTGTAGATGTCGACCTCGGTCTGGTCTTCGAAATTGCCGTAGTTCGACGACGATGCGGTGTGCGGCAAGTATTTGGATACGTCGGCCAGCGGATTGACCACGTTCTGGCAGTTTCCTTCGGTTGACACCGCAAAATTCCCGTCCCGTAACGCCTGGAACCACGGTCCCGTCGGAAGCACCTTCTGGGTGACGTGCAGGCCGATCTTGCTCCACTGGTCGATGACCCAGAGGCCGTAATATTTATAGGGCTGATCGACGGTGCGATTGTTCAGCTCGAATGTCAGCCCCTCGGCGCCGGCCTCCTTCAACAGCCGCCGCGCCTCGGCACGCGACTTTTCGATGTCCGGCCAATAGCCCGCGAGCTGCTCCAACTCTTCCTTCGTGGCGGCGAGCGGCGAGCCGGGATAGACGACGCCGCCGACCGTCTTGACGATCGCGATCTTCGACAGTTCGGGCGCGCTGCCCCAGCGGTCGATCGCCAGGGTAAGGGCGCGCCGCACGCGCACATCGTCGAACGGTTTACGCTTGTGGTTGATGGTCAGGATGCCGCCGCAATTCCAATCGCTTTCCTGCACTGCCAGCTTGTCGCCGAGCGCCTGCTTCAGTTCGTCGCGTACAGTGGGCGGAAAGCCGCGAAACTCGATCGCCGCGCGGTCGCTGCGGATCGCCTCGACGCGGGTCACCTGCTTGTCGGCATAGATGCCCTTGAACCCGTCGAGATACGGCAGCCCCGTGCGGAAGTAGTCCGGGTTGCGTTCGCCGACGATCGCCTGGCCGGCCTCATAGCTGACGAACTTGAACGGACCAGTGCCGTTCACGTTTTTCTCGTACCAGTGGGGATCCTTATCGAGCTGCTTTTTCTGATAGACGAACGCGTATGGGTCGGCGAGCGCCGGCAGGAACGCGTCGGTGGCGAATTTGAGATGAAAGACAATGGTTGTCGGGTCGGTCGCCTCGATCTTGTCGACCATCTTAAAATTTCCCTGGCGGACGCTCAACACCCCCTGCGGTGGAAAGACGATCTCGTTCCAACTCGCGGCAATGTCGTCGGCAGTCAAGGGATCGCCGTTGTGGAACTTGACGCCCTGGCGAATCTTGAACGTGTAAGTCTTGCCGCCGTCGGTGGGCTTTGGCATTTCGGTGCAGAGGTCGCAAACCAGATCGCTGCTGTCGCCCGGGTTCATCGGGTTGGCGCGGATGAGAAGGCTGTAGAACGGCGCGACCGAATGGATCGTTGCGTAAGTTTCCTCGCGATGGCCGTCGAAGCTCGGCGGCGAGTCGGCGGGGATCATGTAGACGAGGGTTCCGCCGTGCTTCGGCGTCTCATCGGCCGACGCTGCGGGCGCCCCCATCACCATCACGCCGACGGCAAGGCCCAGTAGTCCCCATAACATCCTACGCATCTCTGTCTCCCCGTTTGCTTTGGTCTTATCGTTGGCGGGCCAGTCTATTTGTCGAGCCAGACCCTCGCCAGATCTTGATTGATGAAATGGGTCGGCGCGATCTTCCAACCCTTGAGGTAGGACCGGTACGGCACGATGCGATGCCACCAGAGCACCCACATCGCATGCGCCTCGGTATCCAGCATGTCCTTTTCGAACTGGCGCATCAGCGCCCGCTGCTTCTGGAAGTCGCTCTCGCGCAGCATCTTGTCGTAGAGCGCGACGAGCGGCGGATCCTGATAGCGGGCGTAGTTCTCGGCATCGACCGGGAGAAATTTCTGAATATCCATCAGCGGGTTGACGATGCCGTAGCCGGGCGCTTCGACGACGACATCGAAATTGCCGTTGCGCATGTTTTCGAACCACGGTCCGGTCGGCACGACCTTCTGCGTCACATGCAGGCCAATCTTGCTCCATTGGTCGATGAGCCAGGTGCCGACATATTTGTACGGCTGATCGACATTTCGGTTGAGCAGCTCGAACGACAGCCCCTCGGCGCCGGCCTCTTTCAACAGCCGCCGCGCCTCAGCGCGCGACTTCTCGATGTCGGGCCAATACCCGGCGATCTGCTCCAATTCTTCTTTGGTCGCGGCAAGCGGCGAGCCGGGAAAGACGATACCGCCGACCGCCTGCACGATCGCGATCTTGGAAAGGGCGGGCGCGCCGCCCCAGCGGTCTACGGCCAAGGTCAACGCACGGCGCACCCGAACATCATCGAACGGCTTTTTCTGGTGGTTGACGGTGATTGCGCTGCCGACATCCCAATCGCCCTGCTGCACGGCGATCTTGTCGCCGAGCGCGCTTTTCAGTTCGTCGACCGCGGAGGGCGGCATGCCACGAAATTCAACTGCGGCTCGGTCGCTGCGGATCGCTTCGACGCGGGTGGCTTGCTTTGGCGCATAGATGGCAGTGAACCCGTCGAGATAGGGCAGGTTGGGGTCGTAATAATCCGGATTGCGCACGCCAGTGACCGACTGGCCGGTCTCGTAGTGCTCGAACTTGAACGGGCCGGTGCCCATCACGTTCTTTTCGTACCAGTGCGGATCCTTATCGAGGATCGCCTTTTTGTAGACCCAGTTGAACGGACTGGCGATCGCCGGGAGGAAGGCCGGCGTGGCAAATTTCAGATGAAAGACAACGGTTTGCGGGTCGGTCGCCTCGACCTTCTCGACCATCATGAAATTGCTAAGCCGCGGGCTCAGCACGCCCTGCGGCGGGAAGATGATCTCGTTGAAACTGGCGGCGACGTCATCGGCGGTGAGCAGCGAGCCATCCTGGAACTTCACGCCTTGCCTGATTTTGAAGGTCCAGGTCTTGCCGTCGTCGGTCGGCTTCGGCATCGCGACGCAGAGGTCGCAGACGATGTCGGTCGTTGAAGACGGGTTATCCGGGTTTATCCGGACGAGCAGACTGTAGAACGGCTCGAAGGCATGAACCGTCGCGAAGGTGCTTTCCCTGTGGCCGTCAAAACTTGGCGGGGCATCAGCCGGGATGAGGTAGGTGAGCGTCCCGCCGCGCTTGGGCGTTTCGTCGGCGACTGCAGGCAAAAAGCTCGCCGCCAAAAGAGCTGCCGAGATACAGAAAACCCGCGTGAGGCAATGCCTCATGCCCCTTCCTCCCCATTCTCGTCGTTTCGCCGCTCCAAAGGAGCGTCGCCCCATCGGCATCAATTTACACGCGAATGACCGGCCCCGGAATAATCCAGAGCCGGTCATGCACGAAAGCAGTAATGTTATTTATCGAGCCAGATCGTCGACAAATCCATGTTGAGATAATGGCTCGGGCTGATCTTGAAGCCCTTGACATACGAGCGATACGGGATGATCCGGTTCCACCAGATCACCTGGGTCGCGTGGGCTTGGGTGTCCATGATGTATTTCTCAAAATCGACCATTTCAGCGTGCTGCTTCTTCGGGTCGGCTTCATGCAAAACCTTCTCGTAAAGCTCGGTCGATTTCGGGTCTGGGGCGCCGCCCATATTCTCCTGGCTGCCGGGCAGGTAGGGTTGCACGTCGAGCAGCGGGTTCACGATCGCGTGGCAGATCGGGTAGTGCACCACCGAGAATTCGCCTGACCGCATCGCGGCGAACCACGGACCGGTCGGGACGACCTTCTGGGTCACCTTGACGCCGATCTTCGACCACTGATCGACCAGCCAGATGCCGATGTATTTATACGGCTGGTCGACGTCGCGATTGAGCAGTTCGAAGCTCAGATTATCGGCGCCGGCTTCATGCAGCAGCTTTTTCGCTTCGGCGCGTGACTTCTCGATGTCGGGCCAGAACCCGGCCATCTGTTCCAGTTCTTCCTTGGTCGCGGCGAGCGGCGAGCCGGGGAAGACGATGCCGCCGACCGTTTTCACGATCGCGATTTTCGACAGCGCCTTTGAACCGCCCCAGCGGTCGATCGCCAGGCTCAGCGCACGGCGCACCCGCGGGTCGTCAAACGGCTTCTTCTTTTCGTTGAAGAATAGATCGCTGCCGCAATTCCAGGCGCTTTCCTGCACGGTAATCTTGTCGCCAAGCTCTTTCTTCAGTTCGTCGGCGGCAGAAGGCGGCAGACCGCGAAACTCCATCGCCGCCTGGTCCGAACGGATCGCGGCGACGCGCGTCGCTTCCTTCGGTGCATAGACGCCGACAATGTGATCAAGATAGGGCAGCCCTTTGTGATAATAGTTGGGGTTACGTGAGCCTTTGATACTCTGTCCAACATCATAGCTGTCGAAATAAAACGGGCCTGACCCCATCACGTTCTTTTCGTACCAATGCGGCCCCTTGCTCGCATCGTCGAGGATCTTCTTTTCGTAGATATAGGCAAAAGGGTCGGCCAAGGCGGGAAGGAACGCGCCCGTCGCGAATTTGAGGTGAAAGACCACCGTGTGGTCGTCGGGCGATTCGATCTTTTCAATCAGGTCGCGATAGTTGCTGCCGCGCGCGCTCAGCACGCCTTGCGGCGGAAAGGTGATTTCGTTCCAGCTTGCCGCGACATCGGCGGCGGTCAGCGGGTTGCCGTCCTGAAACTTGACGCCGTCGCGGATTTTGAAGGTGTAGGTTTTGCCGTCATCGGTCGGCTTCGGGATTTCGGTACACAAATCGCAGACGAAATCGGTGGAAGAGGAAGGGTTCTCCGGGTTGATGCGGATCAAAGTCGAATAGTAGGGCGACACCGATTGTACGGTCGCATAGGTCTCTTCGCGATGGCCATCAAAGCTCGGCGGCGCGTCGGCGGGAATCAGATAGGTCAGCGTCCCACCATGTTTCGGCGTCTCGTCGGCCGCCGCGGGAAGCGCGAGCGCGAACCCGATCGCCGTGGCCATCAACAAGCGATGCGTTTTCATTCAGTAACTTCCTTCCCTACCAATAATTTCTGCTGAGATTGTTCAGGCTACCTGGCTGCAGGCAACCCAATGACCCGGGCGCAACTCGCGCAGTTCGGGAATGATCTGCCGACAATTGTCGACCGCGATCGGGCAGCGCGGGTGAAACACGCAGCCGGGGGGCGGGTTGATCGGGCTCGGCACTTCACCCATCAACGGCTGAAAGCTGCGGTCCGCTTCGACCGTCGGGTCGGGCACCGGCACCGCTGCCAGCAACGCCTTGGTGTAGGGGTGCAGCGGGTTATCGAAGACCTCGTCGCAGGAGGCCAGTTCGACCACATGCCCCAGATACATCACTGCGACGCGCTGGCAGAGATGCCGCACGACGCTCAGATCATGCGCGATGAACAGATAGGTCAGATTGAATTTTTCCCGCAGGTCCTCGAGCAGATTGATGATCTGCGCCTGAATCGACACGTCGAGCGCCGACACCGCCTCGTCGCAAACGATGAACTCAGGGTCGACCGCCAAAGCCCGCGCGATACCGACACGCTGACGTTGACCGCCCGACATTTCGTGCGGGTAGCGGTCGGCGAAATTGGGGTTGAGCCCGCAGGTTCGCAGCAATTCGCGAACTTTCGCCTCGCGTTTGGTCGCGTCGGGTTCGATGCCATGCACCTTCATCGGCTCGGCGAGGATTGTGCCGACCTTCTGGCGCGGATTAAGCGAGCTGTACGGGTCCTGAAATATCACCTGGATGCGCCGGCGCAGGGCGGTCAGCGCCTTACGGTCGAGACCGGCGATATCGACCCCGTCATAGAGGATCTCACCCTCGGTCGGCGTCTCCAGCCGCAGGATGCAGCGGCCCATCGTGGTTTTGCCGCAGCCGCTTTCGCCGACCAGGCCCATCGTCTCGCCGCGGCCGATCGTCAGGTTCACCCCGTCCACCGCTTTGACCTCGCCGATCTTGCGGCGGGCGATGATCCCTTCGGTAATCGGGAAATGCATCTTGAGGCCGCGCACTTCGACCAACGGACGCTGAGAGGTTTGCGGCGCTACGACTCTGGCTTCGGCGACGACGCTCATGCCGCCCGCCCGGTTTCGAGCGCCAAGTCGCCGCTGCGAAAGCAGGCAGCAAGCTGGCCGGGCGCGCCGATCGGGTCCAGATGCGGCGTCGCCTGGGCGCAGGATTCAAGCGCGAAGCGGCAGCGCGCGCGGAACGAGCAGCCGCGGTCGAGCCGCGTCAGGTCGGGTGGCTGGCCTTCGATCGGGTCGAGCCTGGCCTGGCGCGGCCGATCAAGCCGCGGCACCGATTTCAGCAGCGCCATCGTGTAGGGATGGTGCGGCTCATGATAGATCGCCGCCGCGGGGCCGCTTTCGACGATGCGGCCGGCATACATGACGTTCACCCGGTGTGCGTAGCGGGCGACAATCCCCAGATTGTGGGTGATAACGATCAGCGCGACCCCGAGTTGATGCGTCAGCCGCTGCATCAATTCAAGAATTTGTGCCTGGATCGTCACGTCGAGCGCCGTTGTCGGCTCGTCGGCGATGATAAGCTTTGGCTCGCAGGCCAGCGCGATCGCGATCATCACGCGCTGCCGCATCCCGCCCGACAGCTGGTGGGGGTACTGCTTCAGCCGGCGCGCCGCATCGGCGATGCCAACCAGCCCCAGCAACTCTGCGGCGCGCTTCTCGGCAGCGGCGCGGTCGGTGCCGCGATGCTGTTCGATCATCTCGGTAATCTGCCTGCCGATCGACAGCACCGGGTTGAGCGAGGTCATTGGTTCCTGGAATACCATGCCGATCTCGCCGCCGCGCACCTCGCGCATCTCGGCGTCGCTCAGTTTCATCAAATCGCGTCCGCCGAAGATGACTTCGCCGCCGACCACTCGGCCAGGCGGGCTGGGGATGAGGCGCAGGATCGATAGGGCGCCGACCGATTTACCGGAGCCGCTCTCGCCGACCACCGCGACGGTTTCGCCCGGATCGACCGAGTAGGAGACGCCGTCGACGGCGCGCACCACACCGGCGCCGGTGCGGAACTCGGTGCGCAGGTTACGTACTTCCAACAAGGGCGGCAAAAGCGCGTCTCCCCCTCAGGTCCTTACTTCAGACTGACAGAAAAATTATTGTTTCGCCGTTGGTAGCGGCATGCGGCGAGGGTGTCAATTCCGCGACCTGCCGGCGCTTCCGCGGTTGTGCGGTTTCTCGCCGCAGCTGCGGAACTTTTGGGCAAACGCGCTATCGCGCGCCTGGATATACCTCGCTGCCATAGGCGCGGCGGATGTCGTCGAGCAGAGCGCCGCTCGGCGGGGCATAAGTCAGCCGTTTGCTGGTGAAGTGCCCGGTAAGCGCCCGCATGTTGACCGCCAACTCGCCGATCTTAACCAGCGCGATGAGCCCGTTGACGACCGGCGCGTTATCAATTTCGTGAATACCGGCATCGGCGAGGATCGTCATGACGATGCCGCCCGCAGGGATCACGCATTCTGCGCCCTTGGCCAGCCCGCGCCGCGCCGCGGCGCGAAACCGTTCGATGACGGCTCCCTTCGCCGCTTCGTCCTCGAACGCGCGATCGAACTGGCCGGCGCGCTCGACCTCGATCTCCTCCATCGACGCGAGCCGACCCGCGAGACCGTAAGCGGCGATGTTCTCGGCGACACGGCGCGCGAATTTGGCATTGACGTTGACCACCGAAAAACTGGCGCCCATCAGGCAGGCAAGATGCACCGACGCCTCGCACAATCCGAGTACCGGGATGTTCAGGAGTTCGCGCAGCGCGTGCAGGCCCGGTTCGAAAATGTTGCCGAGGAGAAACGCGTCATAGCCTTCGCGCTCGGCCTTCAGGCCGTTCTCGATGATTTCGCCCGTGTCGCGGAATTCGAGATAGCGATACTGGTCGGCGATCGCCTTGCCGGGCGAAAGGCCATGCACCACGATCTCGGTGCCGGGCGCGGCGGCCTTGTCGAGGATCGCGGCCAGCGCGCGGGCGTAGGGGCCGTCGGTCGAGCGGCGGCTGGCCCCGAGGCTCTGGTAAAACAGGCGCATCACACGCCGAAGGTGAACCGGCTGCCGGTATTCGCCAGCACCAGCCGGTCGGGCATCGTCTCGGCGAGCTTCGCGGTAAAGGCGCGGCCGGTGCAGTGCATCGGCACCACGACGTCGGGATCGAGCGCCTTCAACTCGGCCAGCGCATGGTCGAGATAGTCCGGCGGCGCCACGCCAAGATGGAACCCGCCCAAGACAGCATGCAGTTTCGACACGCCCGACACCGCCATCGCGGTCTTGATCGCGTTGATAAAGCCCGAATGGCTGCACGACGACAGCACCACCAGCCCGCGCCCCTCGACGATGTAGCAGGTAGCATGCTCGTCGGGATGGCGGTCGGGAACCAGCTTGCCGCGCCGCTCGTCCTCGGAGAAATGGTCGGCCGGGGTCGGCTCGACGAGCGTGTTCGGGAGCACGTGCTCGAACGAGCCGCGCTCGATCATGCCGGTGGTGAAAGCGCCCTCCAGCGCATGCGCATGGTCGCAGGACACGGTCTCGACATGCGCGGCCGCGAGCGCGGCCTCGTCGAGCGCGCCCCAGGAACGCGGCTCGCCGTCGCGGCTACCAAGCCATTTCTCGCGAAAGATCAGGTCGCCGCCGGCATAGAGCTTGAGGTCGTCCTTCATCGCGCCACGATGATGCCGCACAAAGCCGACAAGGCCGCCGAAATGGTCGCGGTGCGCGTGGCTTAGGATGAGGCCGTCGAGCTTTTCGGCGTCGATACCCAGCAGGTCGAAATTGCGCAGCAGGATTTCCGACGTGTAGCCGAAATCGAGCAGGTATTGCCCCTTACCGGCGGCGTTTTGGCTTTCGAGGTGGAGCGACAGGCCCCATTCACCGGCGAGGGTCGCTTCCTGCTCGCGGCCGGGGATGCGCGACACATGCTCGACCCGGCACATCGGGTGGGTCTGCTTGGGCATGAACTGGTCGAAATACGAATCGACGACAAGCCGCACCGAGAGTGATTTCACGGTCGGTGCCTGGAACGGTTTTGCTGTGGTGACGGCCACGGTCGATCTCCCCTTCGCCCCTTGAAACGCGCTTGGCGGTGCTTCTCAGGATGACGATCTTTCCTCGTGCCAGCAAATAATCCCGTCGTGACCTCCGCGTCTCGACATACGCAACGCGAGACGCGCGGCGCCTACCGTGGCGCATTCACGCCAGGCGTTGCTTGCAGCCCCGGCGCGACCGGTACGATGTTGTAGGTTGCCGCGAATGGCAGGTTCTTGACGTAGTCGGCGAGGAATTGGTTGACCGAACCGATCGGCGTCAGCGGCACGTAGACCACATCGAACGACTTGAGCACAGGGTCGGCCCCGTCTTGCGCCGGCGCTAACGCCTCTTGATAAGCTCGCACGCTGCCGCTCGAATCGCGGCGGATGATGAGAATGCCGCCGGTCCGCGCGCCAGTCTTGACGCCTCCCGCCTCGGCGACCGCCCGCTCCAGGGTCAGCGGCAAGGAGTTGCGAATAAGGCCGGGCTTTCTCACCGCGCCCTCGATCCAAAACACCTCCGGCGCGTAGGAACGCACGGTCAGCGATACGGTGGGGTCGCGTATTTGCGTGGCGTAAAGCCTGGTTAGCCGTGTTGTTGCCTCGGGCACGGTCAGCCCGCCGACCACGACCACGCCAAGGAGCTTTGGCGTCACAATCCCGTCCTCGCCGACGGTCACGCGGTCGTTGAATTGCGGCGCGAAGGGAAAGCGGATGTCGAATTCGTCGCCGGCGGTGAGCGTGTGCTCGGGGGCGAGCGGCACCCCCCCGTTCGGGATCGTGCCCGAGGAAAGACCTGGCGCTTTCGCCGCGCATCCCGCAAGAAACGCAACGGTAAAGCAGGTGATGAAAATCCTCAACACCGCCATCCCCAAGCTTGATCAAGCCTTGGGATGACGAAGAAGAAAGCCCTGATGGCCCAAACCCATGACGCCTCAAATCACCGCGATAGCCTCGATCTCGATGAGGAAATCCGGGTCGGCCAACGCGGTCACGGCGACCATTGTGCTTGCCGGTGCCTTCGGCCCAAAAAACGCCGCGCGCAGTTTCGCGTAATCAGGGCGATAGCGCATGTCGGTGACATAGGTGTTGATCTTGACGATATTGGCGATTGTCCCGCCGCCGGCCTCGACCTGCGCCTTCAGCATGTCGAGCACGCCTTTTGTCTGCGCCGCGAAATCGCCGGGATGCGCGCATTTGCCGTCGGCGCCGTAATCGACCTGTCCCGCGATAAAGAGCAGCGTCTCCCCGCCCTCGACCTTGACGCCCTGCGAATAGGCGGGCGGATCGTAGACGCCGGGGGCGGCATAGGATGAGATCTTTGGCATGGCTCTACTTCCGTAAGTTGAGGCGGCTCGTGACGCTCACGCGTTGCTAGGTCAGAGCGTACGCCAGGCCATCCTGCGCAACCACGTTTCATTTCGAGTCTCAAAAATCGAAAAGAGGTGCGCGGCGCTACTGGCCCGCCTAGCAGATCGAGCGAAGATGCCAGGCCAGCCGTTTTATCTCCGGTTCCACCACCAACCGGGTGCCGTGCAACACGGCGACAAGAGCCGCGCAGCCGATCACCAGCCATTTCAGCCGCAATGCCGGTATCCGGCTTTGCCCGAGCATCCGCCAAAACAGCACCATGCCGGCGCCGCCGACGATAAATCCCAGCGCGATCTCCGACCGGCTATGGTCGTGCAGCACCACGCGCGACCAGCCGATCGCAAAAATGACGATCGCAGCTGCGACCATCACCAGCCGGCGGTTCTGAGACGATGGTGAAGCGGTGATCAACAGCGCGAGAGAGCCATAGACCGCCGTGCTCATCGCCATGTGTCCGCTCGGGCTTATCACGTGCACGGCCGTGATGGCCGGTCCGCAAACGCCGAAAATCAATTTCAGCAGGCCGATCGCGACGGCGGCGCCGGCAATCGCGGTGATCCAGGCGGAGGCCGCGCGGCGCTCGCCCGACGCCGTGAGACAGATCAGCACCCACAGCGCCAATGGCAGCGTGACGGCGCTATCGCCAAAATCGGTGACGAAATTCCAGAACGACAACAATGGCTTCGGTGGCTTGGCTTACGCAGCCGGCGCGCGGTTGATCGGTTCGGCCAGCCGTGCAGCGAACCCCCTCAGCTCCTCGGCATTGAAGCGCGGATGTTCGACCGTGTCGAGATTGGCGCGTAGATGCGCCTCACCGAGCATCGAGCACAGAACCACCGCGACGTTCGGCACACTCATCGCGTAGCCCAGCATCGCGTGGTGAATGTTGCCGCTTGACAACCGGCCTGCGAGCCCGGCCGCGACGGCGGCACTGCCGGCAAATGGGCTGTGGCAGATGAAGCGTCTTCCACGGGCGGGCAGCCGATCGGGATTTGGCGCGGTCATGCCATTAGGAAACTGATAGACGAGCCGGTCCCCATGCGCCGCGTAGAGCGGCGCCACCGCCGTGATGTCGCTGGCAACACCCCAGGTGCGGATCTTGCCGGCGGCCAATTGCCGGTCAAGAAACCAGGCAAGTTCATCGCTCAGATCGCCGGCGGCGCAGTCGTGCAGAAAAAGGATGTCGAGATAATCGGTGTTGAGCGCCGCAAGGCTCTCGTTGAGCGAAATCTGTGCTGACGCCACCGAGAACCGGTCGGCGGGCTGCGCCGCGACCCCGACCAGCGAGCGCATCATCGAGCGCGCGCCGGGTACGCTCGCGGCAAGGCGCTGCGCGATCGGCTTGAGCGCGCGCAGCGCCCCAGCCGCGCGCGTCGCCGTCAGGCCAAATTTGCTGGCGATGACAACCCGGTCGCGGCAACCGGCCAACGCCTCGCCGACCAGCGCCTCGGCTTCGCCGTAGCCATACAGCCGGGCAACATCGAAATGCGTGATGCCGCCATCGAGTGCCGCGGCGATAGCGCGCAAAGATTGGTCGCGGCCGACGCGCCCCATGACACCGCCGCAGCCAAAACCAAGCCGCGACGACGGCGGCAGACCCGGCGCAAGGGTTAGGTAATCCATGGGGGCCAGACTGCGGTTCGAGCCATGCCCCTGGTTACCTGATGATCTGTCAAGAAATCCCTTCCGAACTGATCGGCGGGGCATCCGTGCCGCCGGTGCTGATTGTCGGCGCTGGCCCCGCCGGCATCGTCCAGGCGCTCGAATTGCGCCGTCACGGTGTCGATGTGGTGATGCTGGCGGGCGGCGCGGACGGGTTTGACCCGAAATTCCAGTCGCTCGCTGACGCGGCGATCGTCGACCCAAGCCGCCACGCGCCGATGCGTATCGCGGTGCGCCGGGCCTTGGGGGGCACCTCATTGTTGTGGGGCGGACGTTGCGTGCCGTTCGACGATATCGACTTCGCCGACCGGCCGCATGTACCCGGCGGTGGCTGGCCGTTGAGCCATGACGAGATCCGCCCCTGGTATGCCGTCGGCATGCGCTACCTCAACGCCGGCGTTCCGGATTTCTCGGCGCCGTTGCCGATCGCTCCGGCGATGAACGATTGCCGGATCGACGAACTGGAACGCTGGAGCGAGCGACGCAATCTGCGCCGGCAGCACGCCGCCGCATTGGAGCACGATGCCGGGCTCAAAATCCTGCTCGGCGCGGTCGCGACCGGTATCGAGGTCGATCCGGCGATCGGGCGAGCCGAGGGTATTGCCGTATGCCTGCCTTCGGGCCGCCGGGCGACGCTGCGCGCCCGCTTTATAGTGCTGGCTTGCGGAGGCCTGGAGACGACGCGGCTGATGCTGGCTTCCAGGCTCGATCAGCCGCGGCTTTTCGGCGGCAACGAAGGCATGCTCGGCCGCGGCTACATGGCGCATTTTGAGGGACGCATCGCAGATGTCGTGTTCGGCGCGCCGCTGCCTGATGATGCTTTCGACTTTTTTATCGACGACAGCGGCCGCTATGCGCGGCGCCGCATCACGATCGGGGCCGCCGCCCAGCAGCGTCTCGGCCTCCTCAATATGTGCGCTTGGCCGGACAACCCGACGCTGAGCGACCCGACCCATCGCAGCGCGATCCTGTCGCTCGCCTATCTCAACCTCGCCGCGCCAGTGCTCGGGCAGTTCCTTGAACCCGAGGCGATCCGACGCAAGCATTTGGAGCACGGCGTCAACGCGCTCGCGCGGCATCTCGGCAATATCGTCGGTGGCCTGCCTGAAGCAATCGTCGAAGCGGCGCGGTTTCTCTATCGCCGCTACGGGACGACTCCACGGCTTCCGGGTTTTTTCATCCGCAACAAGGCGCGCCGCTATGCGCTGTTCTACCACGCCGAACAGGCGCCCAACGCGACGAGCAGCGTGACCCTCGACGAGGCGCGCGACGCGCTGGGCGTGCCACGGCTCAGGATCGATCTGCGCTACAGCGCTCGCGACGCCGCCTCGGTGATCGCGAGCCACGAGATCGTCGACCGCAACCTGCGCGACGCCGGGCTTGGCCGGCTCGAATACCATGCGCCGGCGGAAGAGCGGGCCGGCCGGGTCTGGGACCAGATGGCCGACGGCTATCACCAGATCGGCACGATCCGCATGTCGAACGACCCGGCACGAGGCGTTGTCGATGCCGACTGCCGGGTGCACGGCAGCCGCAACCTCTTTGTCGCCTCGAGCGCGGTGTTCCCGACGTCGGGCCAGGCCAACCCAACTCTGCTGATCACTGCGCTGTCCGCACGGCTTGCGGCGCATATCGCCCGCCTTGTCGACGCCGCGCCCGACAATACGCAAACGAGTAAACGGACCGCAGCCGATGCGACCCTTAGCCCTTCCTTTACCGGTGAAACACATGCTGCCGCGGTGACCATGGTCGAGTGATTTCGGCCAGCCCAGGCGACCCGCGAGGCGCGTAACGCATGTCGAAGCAGAACATTATCATCGGTGCTGGCCCTTATGGGCTGTCGATCGCCGCCCATTTCCGCGCGCGCCGTGTCGGCTTTCGGATTTTCGGCAAACCGATGGCCAACTGGCGGCACAAGATGCCGCGCGGCATGTTGCTGAAGTCCGAGGGCTTTGCGTCCAATCTCGTGGACCCCGAAGATCGCTACACGCTCGCGTCGTTTTGCGCCAACGAAGGCGTCGCCTATGAACCGGAAGGGCTGCCGGTTTCGCGCGAACATTTCATCGGCTACGGCCAGGCCTTCCAGCGACGCTTCGTACCGGAGGTCGAGGAGAAGCTGGTCGTCGCGCTGCGCCGATCCGGCGAGGGCTTCACGGTACAGCTGGACGACGGCGAGATCGTCGCCGCCGACAACGTGATCATCGGTATTGGGGTCAGCGACTTCGCTTATCTGCCGCCCGCTGTCGCCCAACTGCCGCGCGAATTCGTCAGTCACGCCTCGAACCATGAAAATATGGACGTGTTTCGCGGCCGCTCGGTCGCGGTGATCGGCGGCGGTTCCTCGGCGATCGACATCGCTGCCCTGCTGCACGAGGCTGGAGCCACGGTGCAGATCGTCACCCGCCGGTCCGAGTTGCCATTCCATACGCCGCCGGAATCTCATCGTTCCTTGATCGATCGGCTGCGCGCACCGATGACCGGGATCGGCCCGGGTTGGCGCAGCACCTTTTACACCCAGGCGCCGCAGCTGTTTCATTCGCTGCCGCCCGATTTGCGGATGCGCATTGTCAGCACGTGGCTTGGGCCGGCCGGCGGCTGGTACATGCGCGACCGCGTCGTCGGACGGGTTCCGTGCCTGACCCGCTATGCCCCGCATGGCGCCGATATGCGCGGCGGTCAGATTCATTTGCGCCTGGTCCGAGCGGACGGCTCGGAGCGAGTGGCACCGGTGGACCATGTCATCGCCGCGACCGGATACAAGATCGATGTCGGCGCCATCGCCTTTCTGAGCGATGAGTTGCGCTCGGGCATCGCCGAGGTCTCGGGTCTGCCTATCCTTTCGCGCAATTTTCAGACTTCGGTGCCCGGGCTTTATCTCGTCGGCCCGGCCGCGGCCTTCAGTTTCGGGCCAATGCTGCGCTTCGTCCTGGGCGCCCGCTATACCGCGCGGCGGCTGGCGCGCCACCTCGCCGGCAGCGGTTTGCGCCGGCCCTTCCCGCACCGCCCGGCGCTCGCCGTGCGATGATGCGAGCCGGCGGCGGTTTTTTCGCTGCCGCGCGCCGTTCCGCAAAGAACGGGCTGATGATCGCGTTCGGGTTTACGCTGCCGTATCACGTGCTGCGCACCGCCGCCGCCGCGGGAATCCGTGTCCATGTTTTTGGCGGTGCGGCGGCGCGCGGTCTCAGAATGTCGCGCTGGTGCCGCGTTTACCACCCGATGCGCGCCGCCGGCGATCCCAAAACGCTGCTCTCGGAGATTGACGACATCGTCAGCCGGCATGCGATCGACGTTATTTTTCCATCAGACGACGTGTCGACGCGGTTGCTCGCGGCGCTTCGCGACCGCCTGCCGGCGCCCTACGTCCCGCTGCCGGATCTCGCGACCTTTGATCTGCTGAATGACAAATGGCGTTTCACGCGGTTCTGCCACGATAATGACATCCCTGCGCCGCGAGGCCGGCTGTACGCGACGCTCGCCGAATTGCGGCGATCGCTTGATCGCGGCGAAGCGGTATTGCCGATCACGGTGAAGCCGACTAACCGCTCGGGCGGGGTTGGTGTACGGCACATTCGGACGCCGGCCGAGTTGGCCCTGCTCGATACGATCGATTATGCGCCGATGCTCGTACAGCGCCATATCGTCGGCGAATCCGTCAGCATCACGATGCTGTGCGACCATGGCCGCGTGTTGGCTCATGTCGCGCAACAACGCGACGCGGCGCGGTTTCGGATTCTCACCGATCGTGATCTGCTCGGTAGCATCACGCGGGTTGCGGCGCTGACCGGCTATCACGGGGTCGCCAATTTCGACGCGGTGCTGTCGGAGGACGATGGGCAGGCCTATCTCGTCGAATGCAACCCCCGCTTCTGGTACTCGATCTATCTGGTGATGCTCGCCGGTCTTAATTTTGTCGATCTGGCGCTCGCATCGCCGGCACATACGTCGCCGGCGACCCTTGACAGCGGCGACATCAGGCTGTCGTTGCGCCGGACGCTGACGCATCCTTGGCGCGCGCGGCGTCTCGATTGGCAATTCGCGCGTTATTGCCTTGGAGACCCCGTCGCCTTCGCCTTGCAGCGGGCGCGGTCTTACGACGATAGCGACGTGGCGCCCCCGACCGAAATGCCCGCGCCGCTCGCCGCCCCGGCAGCGTGGGCCGAGATTAGACGTTCTTTTACCGGCTGAACCGCACTCTCGGCCAGGCAATCGGTAAGATAACAGCCACTTCGATGAGCGAGCGGCTCACGCAGCAAGATACCGCGCAGCTGTTCCGCAGCGTACATGCGGCGCGTTCATGGGCACAAAAAGGCATCGGTGCGCTGGAAAGCGCGCAGATCCCGGGCTGCGTCACCTTGAAGTCGGGAAGCGGCGGGCCGCCGGTGTTCATGCTGCCCGGTGCAGCAGGGAGCATCTTGCAAATCGCGCCGCTCGCCACCGCGATGACCGTGCCGGAGCCGGTTTACGCCATCAAGCCGCGCGGTATGGAGCTGGGGGAAACGCCGTGCGAAGACCTGGCGGAAATGGCCCGGCATGCGATCAATACGATGCGGCGTGTCTGGCCAGCTGGCCCCTATTTATTGATCGGCTATTCGGCCGGCGGCCTAGTGGCGCTCGAGGTCGCCCGCCAACTCGCCGCCGCCGGGGCTGCGGTGCCGCTGGTGATCCTGCTCGACACCTATCCGAGCCACGAAATCTGGCCCTTTTTATGCCATGTCGAAATCATCGCGCGGCAGTCCATGCGGGCGCTGCGCACCATTTGCCGGATGGGCCCGCGCGCCGCGGCCGCGGACATCATGCGGCGGCTGCGCAGCCTGCTGCTATACTTGGCGGCAAGCGGCATCAAATTGGTCGCACCACCGCCGATCATCGCCGAGGGCAGCGACGCCGCGTCGCGTCGCGTGCATCTTGCGACCTACAATGCCGGCGAGGCGTATCGTCCGTCACGCTATGACGGCAGCGTGGTGTTTGTTCAACCCGAATTCATTCCTAACCTCGAGCCGCGTTCACCGCGGCGGGTGTGGGGCCAGTTTCTCTCCAACCTGACGGTTCGCCAGGTGCGGGGGTCGCATCTCGGCATGCTCGACGAAAGCGCGGTTGCAGCCGCGGCAGAGATTTCCCGCTGTCTTGACGAGGCGCGTGGCTGATATTCTGCCGGCGCGGCGAATTTTCCCGAAAGGGATGGAGTGAGCGGCGTTTACGAAGCCTTGCAGCGAATCCGGCAGGGTAGCCATGACCGGCCGCTTCCCGGGGACCGCGCGGGAACTGGCGCCGAGCCAGCGCCGCCGGTTGTCCGCACTCCGGCGCCGATCGCGGTCGAGCTGACGCCACTCCTCGCTGCCGCGCGACCGCTGCTTGACGGCACCCAGGGGGCCATTCTCCATTTTGTGGCCGCCACCTCGGGCGAGGGCACCTCGACGATCGCACGCGAGTTCGCGTTGCTTGCCGGCACGACCGGTCGACGTCGCACCCTGCTCATCGACGCCGACCGCCGCGATCCGCAGACCGCGCGTCATTTCAATATCGATTTCGCGCGCGGCCTGATCGACGGCGAGTGGATTGGCGCGGATGAAACTGCGCTGCAGCACCTAGTGCCGGGAACGTCGCTATCGGTCGCGTGCCTGATCGGCGCGCGCGACAACGCCGCCGCCGACCCCCGGACCTTGAATGCGCTCTACCAGCAGCTCCGCCAACAATTCGACCTTGTCGTTGTCGACTGCCCGGCGATCGAAGACGGTGAATACGCGATGCTGCTGCCGGAAGAGGCGGACGGCATCTTTCTGGTGATCCGGGCGGAGGCGACGCGGCCCGCCGTGGTGTCGCATGCCAAGGCGCTGGTCGAGCAGGTCGGTGGCCATTTTTTGGGCGCGGTGCTCAACGCGCGACGCAACTACATCCCGGGTTTCATGTACCGGCTGCTGTAGGTCAAGCGATCGGCGTTCGAAGGCGCCGGGATCAGGCCACGGCATGACAAGATGGCGGCCAACAACCCGCCGCCGGGTCTTATCGGTTATTTAAGCGCCGCCGCGCAGAGTGCCCGGCATGACCTCGGAGATCGGCGCCGTCGGCCGCCCGCGTGTTGCGATCAGCGCGCTTCTGGCGCGCTGTCGCTACGCCGTCGCGGCGTTCGATCAGATGGCGCTGAGCGTCTTTGGCTTCGCGCTCAACGTGGTGCTGCTGCGAACCTTGTCGACCAACGATTACGGCGTCGCCTCGCTGTGGATGACGCTGGCGCTGTTCGCGGTCAGCGTGCAATCGGCGTTGGTCAACGGGCCGCTTAACATCTATCTGCCCGGCGCGCGCGAGCCTGAGGAGGCGCGCCGCCTTGAATCGGCGCTGGCAACGATGAACCTGCTGGTGGTGTTGCTCACCGCAGCACTGGCAGGCGTCATCAATATCGCCGGGGATGTCCAATGGACGGTGCATGACCCGCTGACACTCGCCGCCATTCCGCTGTTTGTCGCCGCCGGGATGTATCGCGAACACCATCGCAGCACGGCGTTCAGCCGGCACGACATGGCGATGCTGTTATGGGTCGACGGGCCTTACCTTGCGGTCACGGGTGTCTGCCTCATCGCGATGATGTTGTGGCCGCGGCGTTTCGCCGATCTGGCAACGATATTTCTAGCGATGTCGGTCGGATGCCTCGTCAGCCAACTCTGCGTTCGGCTGCGGGCCTACGATGGCGAGCGGCGCTTGTTCCACCCTGGCTGGTTTAAGACCTATCGCGGCATCGGCAAGGAAGTGGCGTGGTCGTTGGTAGGCGTCGTCGCCAACCATGCCGAAAACCGCAGCTATGTCTATATCGCTACCAGCCTTGCCGGGATGGCGTCGCTGGCCGCGATCAACGCGGTCGGTCTGCTGTTTCGGCCGGTCAGCGTGCTGGTCGCTGCCTGGGGCCAATCGAACCTGCCGCATTTGGCGGCGGCCCTGGCAAATGGCCGGATCAAGGAGTTCGATCGGATCCTCGGCCGTGCTCTGGTCGCCACGACGATCGGCAGCGCGGCAATGGGCTTGGTGCTTTGGCTGGGATGGCAACCGGTCGCGCACTATGTCTTTGTCGGCAAGTATCCGGACGGTTTTTTGCTGCTATGGCCATGGGCTACAGCCTCCGCCGCGAGCGTGCTGCGCTATGTCGGCAGCAATGGGCTGATGGCGGCGCGCGACTTCCGTTTTCTCGCCAAGGCGCAGGGTTTGTGCGGCGTGCTCGCCGCCGCGGCGACGGCCGGTCTCATTCTGTGGCAAGGCTATGCAGAGGCGATGTGGGGCATCGCGCTCGGCAACGGCGTGTGTTTCGCGTGGGTGATGCTGCGGCTGCGGGACGTTCGACGACGCCCGCCAGCGCCGCAATAACGGCTGGAATTATGGAAGGAGAGCCGATGTCGCGCGACAAGGTCGCGATCCTCAACCACGGCTATCTGCCGCACTATCGCGTGCGATTTTACGAGCTGCTCGCCGAGCGCGGCGGCTTTGACTACGTGGTCTTTCACGGCGCGCCACCTTCCTGGGTCGGGACACCGGAGCTGAAAGGCCCCTTCGCCTTCACGCAGCGACGAGTAAACAACCGCGAGTTTCGCATCGGCCCGCTGACCCTCGTCTACCAGCCGGTGATCTGGGAGATCCTCACCGGCGGCTATGACGCCGTCGTCATCACCACCGAGTCGAAGTTCATCGCCAATCTGGCGCTCGTACTGCTCGCCAAGCTGTGCGGGTTTTCGGTGCTTTGTTGGGGATTCGGCTATCATCCGCCGCGCGGCTCGCGCGAGAGCGACGTGCCGAACCCCCTGATGCTCAAGATCACCACCGCGATCAAGAAAGCATTCACCAGTCTCTCCGATGGCTTTATCGCCTACACCAAGAGCGGCGCCGAGCGGCTAATCGCCAGCGGCTATCCGCGCGCGCGCACGTTCTTCGTGCAAAACACGATCGACATGAGCGAGCAGTTCCGCCTCTACGAGGTCGAACGCGGCACCGACGAGTGGGCGATCCGCCGCGAATTTGGTCTGCGCCCGGACTCAGCCGTGTTCACGTTTATCGGCCGGCTGGTGCAGATCAAGCGGGTCGATCAGTTGATCGAGGCCGTGCGGTGCATCAACGAGAACAAGCTAGCGCGCCGCCCGGTCGAGGCCGTGATCATCGGCGACGGGCCGTGCATGCCGGACCTCAAGGCGAAGGCCAAGGACGTACCCGGCGTCCACTTCCTCGGCCACAAGCCGCCGAATGACGAGGTCGCGCGCTGCCTCAAGATAAGCGTGGCATCAGCAGTCGCCGGCATGGTCGGCTTGGTCGCCAACCACGCACTGGCGCATGGTCGCCCGGTCGTCACCCGCGAACTCGACATCCATAGCCCCGAACTCGAATACATCGAGCATGATCGCAACGGGCTGATCGTCGCCGGCGATTTGGATGCGTTCGCCGCGACCCTGGCGCGGCTCGCCGACGATGACTCATGGCAGTCACGTCTGGCGCAAGGCGCGCTTGAAAGCCGCGACGGCCTGCGCATGGACGACATGGCGGCCCGCTTTGACGAGGCGGTGCGGCTGACCGTCGCGCGCCGTCAAGCGCGCGGCGCGCTGCCGCTCGCCCAGACCGAACCCCGCTCGTAGGAACGCGCATGATTTCCCGTCGCTCATTTCTCGCCGCGGCGGCCACGGGCACGTTGTGCCGAACGGCATTCGCCGCGCCGCCGCCGAGATTGCCGCTGCGCGACGTCGCCGCCGAGCGCGGGCTGCTTTACGGCAGTTATCTCGACTGGTGGGATTTCCAATCCCAACGCGATTACGAGGCGCTCGCCGCGCGCGAGTGCGGTGTCATGGTGTCGTCGCGGATGGATTGGGACCACCTCGCGCCGACCCCGGACGAGACGAAATTCGCCGAGGTCGAGCAGGACTACGCGTGGGCGCATACCCGCGATATGAAATTTCGCGGCCATGCGCTGGTCTGGGGTGAACGCGCGCCGAAATGGTTCGCCGCGCTGCCCACCCGCGCCGCGGCGGTCGAGGCGCTCCAGCGGCATGTTACAGAGGTCTGCCGCCATTTCGCCGGGCGCATGGAGTCCTGGGATGTCGTCAACGAGGCGATCCTGGTCGGCTCCGGCCGCCCCGACAAGCTGCGCCCGCAGGTGTTTCTCGACAAGATCGGCCCCGAATACATCGACATGGCTTTCCGCGTGGCGCGCGCCGCCGACCGCGCCGCCAAGCTTGTCTACAACGATTTTGGCATCGAGTTCTCCACACCGGACCAGCTCGATAAGCGGCGGGTGGTGCTCGACATGCTCGACGGGTTCAAAAAGCGCGGCACGCCGATCGACGCGGTGGGCCTGCAGAGCCACCTGTCGATCGCCGACATGGCGCATTTCGACGAGGCCGGGTTCAGCCGCTTTCTCGACGAACTCGCGGCGCGTGGGCTCGAAGTGATGCTGACCGAACTCGACTGCACCGACAAAGGCGCGCCATCCGACATCGCTGCGCGCGATGCCGCGGTCGCCGCCGCCTACAAGCATTATCTCGATATCGCGCTCGCCAACCGGGCGGTGACCGTGGTGATCAACTGGGGCCTCAGCGACCGCAGCAGCTGGGTCATCTCTGGCGGCGACCCGCTCGCCAAGCGTGAGGACGGGCTGCGCCCGCGGCCGCTGCTTTTCGACACCGATCTGCGGCCAAAGGCGGCTTATTTCGCGATCGCCGAGGCGCTGCGCCACGCCCCGAAACGATCAGGCTCACCAAAGCGGGCTTAGCTTGCCGTTCCTTTATTCGGCCTCTTCCATCGCCGCTTCCTCGCGGCGGGCGGCTTCTTGCTGGCGCGACCACATCGCGGCGTAAAGGCCGCCTTGCGCCAGCAGCGCGTGGTGATGACCGCGCTCGACGATGCGGCCTTGGTCGAGCACCAGGATCTGGTCCGCATCGATGATCGTCGACAGGCGGTGCGCGATGATGAGGGTCGTGCGGCCGGAGGCGACCTCCGCGAGGCTCGCCTGGATTTCGCGCTCGGTCTTGGTATCGAGCGCCGAAGTCGCTTCGTCGAAGATCAGGATATCGGGCGCTTTCAAGATTACCCGCGCGATCGCGACGCGCTGCTTCTCGCCGCCGGAGAGTTTGAGCCCGCGCTCGCCGACCGTGGTTTCATAGCCGTCGGGCAGGCCGATGATGAAATCGTGGATGCGCGCGAACCGCGCGGCGTCCTCGATCTCGGCGCGGCTCGCACCGGGCCGGCCATAGGCAATGTTGTAGAGGATCGTGTCGTTGAACAGCACGGTGTCCTGCGGCACCACGCCGATCGCGCGGCGCAGGCTGTCCTGCGTCACGTCACGGATGTCTTGGCCGTCGATCTCGATCGCGCCGACATCGACATCGTAAAATCGAAAGAGCAGCCGGGCGATTGTCGACTTCCCGGCGCCGCTCGACCCGACGATCGCCACGGTGTGGCCGGGTGGAACAACAAAATCGATGTCTTCGAGGATCCGCCGGCGCGCGTCGTAGCGGAAATCGACATGGCGGAACGCGACCGCCCCCTTGTTGACCTCCAAGGCTGGGGCGCCGGAGTGGTCAGTGATCTCCGGGGTCACCTTCAGCAGCGCCAGCATCTGTTCGAGATCGACCAGCGACTGCTTGATGTTGCGATAGACCATGCCGAGGAAGTTGAGCGGCAGGTAAAGCTGTATCAGGTAGGCGTTGACCAGCACGAAATCGCCCACCGTCATGCGCTTGTCGGCGACGCCCTGCGCCGCCAGCAGCATCACGCCGATGAGGCCGCAGGCGATGATCAGGCCCTGGCCGACATTGAGCAGCGCCAGCGTCGTCTCGCTGCGCACCGCGGCTTTTTCATAGGCCTGGAGCGAGCGGTCATAGCGTCCCGCCTCGTGCTCCTCATTGGCAAAGTATTTGACCGTTTCGTAGTTGATTAGGCTGTCGATAGCGCTGTTATTCGCTTCGCTGTCGCGCGTGTTCATCTCCTGGCGGAAACGCACGCGCCAATCGGTCATCGTGAAAGTAAAGGCGATATAGACTGTGATCGTCGCAAAGGTGACCGCAGCGAAGGCCCAGTCGTAAAGCCGCCATAAGATTCCGCAGACGATGAGGATTTCGATCACCGTCGGCACGATATTGAACAGGATAAAGGTCAGCAGAAAGTCGATTGCCTGCGTGCCCCGTGTCACGGCACGAGCGAGACCGCCGGTGCGCCGGTCGAGATGGAAGCGCAGCGACAAGGAATGGAGATGCCGGAAGGTCGTGAGCGCGAGACGGCGGATCGCGCGCTGCTCGACCTTGGCGAAAACCGCGTCGCGCAGCTCGTTGAAGCCCTGCGCGCAGACCCGTGCCAGCCCGTAGGCGACGATCAGCACGACGGGCGCGACCACCATGCCGTATTTGCCGGAGAGTGTGTCGACCGCGTGCTTGTAGAGAAATGGCACGGTGATGTTGACAAGCTTGGCACCGGCCAACAGGACCAACGCCGCGAAGACGCGCAGCCGCAATTCCCAGGAGTCATGCGGCCACAGATACGGGATGAGGCCGCGCAGCGCGCGCAACCCATCGGCAACCGTGCCCTTCGGGCCGCCGGCCAGCGGCGGCGGCATGCGGCCGCGCGGACTCATAGAATGAAACTCATTCGGAGATCATCGCGCTATCGCTAGCCGCCGACAATGCGGGCGACAGCAGCCGGGTCGAAACGATGGCGATCAATCTTCAGGTGTACGACGCCTTCGTCGAAGGCGAGGGCGGCTTCGACCACCCCTGGCACCGCGGCAAGCCGGGCCGCAAGGGCGCCGGCCTCACCGCGCTCGGTGGTGCGCAGCGGCGCCAGATAGCTCGAATAGGCGCCTGGCCGGCGCATCGTCAGCGCCACCAGCAGCCAGACCAGGGCGAGCACGACCGCGGCGGCGAAAACGCCGCGCGGACCGCCCGCCGCCAACGCCCAGCCACCGATTGCGCCGCCGACAAAAATCCCAAGGAACTGTCCGCTCGAATAAACGCCGGTTGCAGTGCCTTTGGCGCCGGCCGGCGCGGTCTTGGTGACCAGCGACGGCAGCAACGCTTCCATAACGTTGAACGCGGTAAAGAACCCAATCAGCGCCGCCAGCAGAACCACGGCGAACTGGCCGATCAGCCACAGCGCGGTCACACTGGCGGTGAGCAGTATGATCGCGGCGACGAAAATCTCCTTCATGCGTTGTCGCTTCTCGGCAACGATGATCGCCGGCACCATCAGCACCACCGACGCCGCCAGCACCGGCAGATAGACGAGCCAATCGCGTTCGTTGGCGAGGTGCAGCGTGCGGGCCACCAGCGCTGGCACCGCCAGAAAGCTCGCCGTCAGGATTGCATGCAGCGCGAAGATAGCAAAATTGAGCCGCAACAACTCGCCGTCCACGAGCACACGCCCGAGCAAGGCCGGCACCGTCTCTGCGTCGCCACGGCGGACCAGCCGCGGCGGTGTCGGCACTGCGAACCCGGCGATCGCGATGCCGACAACGGCTAGCAGCGCGGTCAGCCAGAAGATCGCCGGCACCCCCGCCGCTGCCGCAACCAGCGGCCCGATGACAATCGCCGCGACAAAGGAAAACCCGATCGTCATCCCGATCATGGCCATCGCCCGCGTGCGCACTTCCTCGCGGGTCAGGTCGGCAACCGACGCCAGGATCGCCGAGCCCACCGCGCCGGTGCCTTGCAGGATGCGTCCGAGGATCATGCCGTCGATCGTCGTGGCAAGCGCGGCCACGACACTGCCGATGCCGAACAGCACGAGCCCGCCGGCAATCACCGCCTTGCGCCCGACGCGGTCGGACAGCAGCCCGAAAGGAATCTGCAGCAGGCCTTGGGTCAGGCCGTAGGCGCCAAGCGCAAGGCCGATCGTCTCCGGCGTTGCCCCCTGCAAGTGGCCGGCATAGCCGGCGAACACCGGATAGATCATGAACAGGCCGAGGAGGCGCATTGCGAAGATCGCGGCGAGCGACCCAGTCGCGCGCAGTTCGCGCGGCGTCATCGGTTGGCTCCGTTTTGTCTCGTACCGCGCCGGATTGCGCGGCACTTGGGCTCACGCAAAAACGGGGTAGCGCCCGCTTTCAGATCGACGCCGATGAAAACCAGGATCGCCATGAATTCGCGGTATTGCCTCCATGTCGGGTGAGATTCGGGCGGAACTTTTTGGTGGACGGTTGCGCGACCAAACCCTAGCCAGGATAGAATGGCGAGCGAATAGGCGGCAACAGGCCCATTGGTCGCGGAGGATTTTGGCATGAAGCTCGGCAAGCTCGGCGTGTGGGCGGCGATGGACACGATGACCGCGGCCGAAGGCGCAGCCTTCGCCAAACGGGTCGAGGGCTGGGGCTACGCCGCGTTATGGATGCCGGAAAGCCGCGGCCGCGACGTGATGGTGCATTCCTCCTGGCTGCTCGCCAATACGCGCAAGCTCATCGTCGCGCCGGGCATCGCCAATATTTACGCTCGCGACGCGATGGCGATGGCCAACGGCCAGCGCGCGCTCGCGGAGCAATCGGGCGGACGGTTTCTGCTCGGCCTCGGCGTGTCGCACATACCTGCGGTCGAGGGGATTCGCGGCCATACTTACGGCCGGCCGGTCGCGACGATGCGTGCCTATCTCGACGCGATGAAGGCGGCCCCTTACGGCGCACCGGAACCAGCGGAAAAGCCGCTGACCATCCTCGCGGCGCTGGGACCGCGCATGCTCGAATTGTCGTCGAGCCATGCCGACGGCTCTCACCCATACAATGTCACGCCGGAGCACACCGCCCAGGCGCGCAGGATCATGGGACCGGGCAAGTTGCTGTGCCCCGAGGTCTGGGTGCTGCTCGAAACCGATGCGTCAAAAGCACGTCCGCTCGGCCGCGCCGCGCTCGCCACTTACCTGCGGCTCGACAACTACCTCAACAATTGGCGGCGGCTCGGGTTTACCGATGACGATTTTGCCGGCGGCGGGTCGGACCGGTTTATCGACGAGAACGTCGCCTGGGGCGATGAGGGCAAAATCCGCGCGCGGCTGCAACAGCATTGGGATGCCGGCGCCGATCATATCTGCATTCAGGCGATCGGTCCGGACGGCGGCCGCAAACCCGACGAGAAGGTGCTCGCCTTGCTCGCGCCCGGCTGACGGCGCGGCCTCAGCCGAAGCCCGCAGGCTCGACTCGACCCGCCGGGCGGAAAAACTTGTCGGCGTGGGGTCGCCAGTCGATGATAGTCCGCGAACAGCGGGGCTCCGGGTGATGCGGATCGGCTTTATCGGCACCGGGACGATGGGCAGGCCGATCGCCGAATGTCTCGTCGCGGCCGGACACCGGCTGACGGTGTATGACCGGAACCCGCAAGCGATGGGGCCGCTGCTCGGCCATGGCGCGACCGCGGCCGCCGACAACCCGGCCGAGGCGGCCTATGCGGCCGAGATCGTGTTCTCCTCGCTACCCGGTCCAAATGAGGTCGAGGCTGTCGCGCTTGATCCCGATACCGGTATTTTCGCGGGGCTGCGTCGCGGCGGCACCTATATCGACCTCACCACCAACGCGCCGGCGACGGTGCGGCGCGTGGCGGAGGCCGCGAAGAAGCGCGATGTCGCGTTTCTCGACGCGCCGGTCAGCGGCCGGCCGCCGAACATGACGGTAATGGTCGGCGGCCGCGAGGCCGATTTCGGGCACTGCAAAACGCTGTTCGAGGCGATCGCTGCCAACGTCTTTTACGTCGGGCCGAGCGGCGCCGGCGCTACCGCCAAGCTGGTAACGCAATATCTCGGCTATACCGGGTTTATCGCCGCGATCGAGGGCATGCTCGTCGCCGCCAAGGCGGGAATCGATCTCGATACGCTGGCGACGATCGTCCCGGTCAGCGCCGGGCAAAGCCGGACCTTTGACAACATTCCGCGCGGCGTACTGACCCGGAGTTTTGTGGCCGGCGGCACGCTCGACATTGTCGCCAAGGACATCGAACTCGCCTGCCAACTGGCGCGCGATGTCGGCGCGCCCGCGACGCTCGGCGCGCTCGCCTCCGACATCTACGAGCGCGCCCGGGCGCAAGGTTGGGGGCAAGAGGGGTTTCCGGTGGTGGCGCGGGTGCTGGAGGCGATGGCCGGTATCGAGTTGCGGGGGAAGACATGAGCGATCCCCGTCTCGCCCGGCTGTTGCTGACCCAGGAAATCGCCGAATTTCTCTATGCCGAGGCCGAGCTGCTCGACGAGCGCCGCTACGATGAATGGCTGGCGCTGCTCGCCGACGACATCCGGTATTGGATGCCGATGCGGCGCAACGTGAAGTTCGGCGACGAAACGGGCCGCGAATTCACCCGCGAGCACGAGGAGATTTCCTGGTTCGACGAAGGCAAGGAGACGCTCACCCGCCGGGTGCGGCAGATCCAGACCGGCATCCATTGGGCCGAGGAGCCCCAATCGCGCATCTCGCATCTGGTTTCGAATGTGCGGCTGGCGGAGGCGACGCCCGATGCCGCAGCCGCGCAAGAGGTCGTCGCGCATTGCCGGTTTCTGATCTATCGCAACCGGGTCGAGACCGAGACCGATTTTCTGGTCGGCAAGCGCGAGGACACGCTGCGCCGTGCCGCCGACGGCTGGCTGATCGCGCGGCGCAAGATCATCCTCGACCAGAATGTGCTGCTGACCAAGAACCTGACGTTTTTCTTTTGATCGTGCATGTCATTGCGAGGAGCAACGCGACAAAGCAATCCCCATCGGTAGTGGCTAGACGGAAGGGAGATTGCTTCGCTTCGCTCGCAATGACGCCGCATCACGGAGGGACAGGCGATGGCGACGAACGGAATGCACGGCTACCGGCCGGGGCTTGTCGATCTGGCGACCGGGCTCATCAGCCGTGAGATCTTCGTCAACGACGATATCTATGTCCAAGAGCAGGAACGCGTCTTTGCCCGCTCCTGGCTCTTTGTCGGCCATGAGAGCCAGATTCCCAACCCCGGCGATTTCTTCGTCTCTCGCATGGGCGAAGAATCGGTGATCCTCTGCCGCGACCGCGCGGGCCTCATCCACGTGTTCCTCAACTCGTGCCGGCATCGCGGGATGAAGGTGTGCCGCTACGACGACGGCAACACCGCCGTGTTCACCTGCCCTTATCACGGCTGGAGCTATGGCACCGATGGCGCGCTGGTCGGCGTGCCGTATTTCCGCGAGGCCTATCGCTCCGAACTTGACAAGGCGAAATGGGGCCTCGTCGAGGTTGCGCAGCTGTGCAACTACAAGGGCACGATCTGGGCGAACTGGGATCCTGACGCGCCCCCATTCCTCGAATACCTGGGAGAATTCCGCCGTTTTCTCGACCTGATCCTCGACGGCTGGGACGGCCGCGAAGGTCAGGCCGAATTGCTCGGCGGGGTGCAGAAATGGCTGATCCCGTGCAATTGGAAATTTCCCGCCGAGAATTTCAGCGGCGATTCCTACCACAACATCTCGCATCGCTCGGTCGACCTCGTCGGGGTGGGGCCGAGCGGCAAGAGCCGGCGCGATTACAGCGAGCTCAATGTCGCGCGCAAGCTGCATGTCGCGATCCCTGAGCGCGGCCATCAGACGATCACCTATGTGCTGCCCAAGGACTTCGAGCCGCAGCCGGTCTACCAGAACTCGCCTGAAGTGGCGGAGTATTTCCGCCATTGCGAGGAAGAGCGGCGCAAGCGGCCCGGCCCTAATGCCAGGCTGATCGGCGCGCCCGGCGAGATTTTCCCCAATGTCGCGCTGCTGCCGCGCCAGCCGCGCACACTCGCGGTTTGGCATCCGAAAAACGCGCACCAAACCGAGGTCTGGCGCTTTTTCTTCGTCGATCGCGACGCGCCACCCGCCGTCAAGAACTTCCTGCGCGACTATTACATTCGCTATTCCGGCCCGGCGGGCATGACCGAGCAGGACGACATGGAGAACTGGAACTACGCCCATGCCGCCAGCCGCGGCGTGATCGCGCGGCGCTATCCCTATACCTACGAGATGGGCATGGGTCACGCGGTCGAGGATTACGCGTTCGAGGGTTTGCGGATGCCGGGTCGGGTCATCGACATTACTACGGCGCAGGCAAGCGAGGAGCCGATGCGCAACCTCTATGGCCGTTGGGCGCAGTTCATGGAAGCCGATAGCTGGGACGAGCTGATGACCTGGCGGCGCAATTCATCGCGGGAGCTTGCGGCGGCGAAATGAGCGGACCGATCAACGTCCGCGAGCTGCCTGTCGGGGCGCGCGTGGTGCTGGTTAACGGCGCCGAGGCAGAGGTGGTTTCCAACCCCAATGACGGCGTCTGGCTTTTCGCGCGCTATGTCTCGGCGCCGGCCGAACCGGCGCTGGTCGGGCAGGAAGAGATGATTTTCGCGCAGGACGTGGCCGAAGTCCGAGCTTAATCGCGCGCTGATCCAGATCAACGAGCACCGGCGGGAACGCGGCGACAATGCTCGCGTTTATGCACCGGCGGGATCGTCGACATGGCGCTTTACCAAATCCATTTTGTCGATCACGGGGACAACATCTTCTCGACGCATCATGTCGAGGAGCCGCACGATGAAGCGGTGATCGCGAGGGCGCGGCGAATGGATGTGCCCTCCATCGGCGCCGGTTTCGAGGTCTGGGAGAGCGAGCGCCTGGTCCACCGGGAGCGGCGGTAAAGCGCTCAGGTTTGCTCGATCGGTACCGTCGCTTCGCCGGTGAGCGCGGCTTCTTCTTCGGGCAGGCTGGGCCGGCCGAGCCGCGCCTGGATCGCCCGAATGATCGCAAAGCCGACCTGCAGCGGAATGCCAAAACAGATCACGCCAATCGCGAACAGCACGAGGATTTGACCGAGGCCGTGCGCCTGCTCGGCCTCGCGCAAGATGACCGCGATGCCCTCGCGCACGCCGATCGCCGCGCCCGCGCTGGACGACATCACCATCACAAAGAAGGAGCGCGCGATGTTCGGGAGGATCAAGAGTCCGGCCTGTCGTGACCCCGCGCGCAGTTGGCGCACCGCATCGACGCCGCTATCGGCGATATAAGAGGCCGCGTAGGGAACCAGCGCGACCGCCACGATCATCGCGCCGCTAAGCCCTATTCCGCGCGGTAAAGCGTTGAGCAGAAAGAACATCACGACAAAAGTCGGCGCCGCCCGCATCAGCCCGACCAATAGGCTCGCGAGGCGGCCGGGGATTCCGCCGCCCAGGCGCAACAGCACGAGCGGCACCGCGAGCGCCACGCCAAGCAGCAGCGCGATCGCCGCGATCTCGAAATTGACCGCCATGCCCGACAACAGCAGGCGGAAGAATTCTGGCGTGAGGTTCGGGAGGATTTGGCTCATGCGACGGCTCCCCGCCGCTCCAGAAGCGCCTGGAAGCGGTGGCACAGCCACACCACCAGGATCACCACGCCGGTATAGAAGACCAGGAGCAGCGTATAGGTCGTGCCGCGCCCGCTGGAAAACGAGGTGATGTCGGTAAGCGCGCTCAGCAGTTCCGGCGCGCCGATAAAGCTGGCGATCGGCGTCCCCTTGGCGGCGTTGATCAGAAATGCGACGATCTGCGTCGCCGCACGGCTGACTGCGCGCAAAAACAGCGCGCTGGCCGGGGTCGCGGAAGCTCCCGCCTCGGCATGGAAGGTCAGGTACGCTTCGGCGATTGCTTGGCCGGCATTGCTGCCGTTGCTGAGGCCGAGCGCGACGATCGATGCGATCAGCGCCAGCCCCGAGGAATAGGGCGCGATCGCATGGACAAATACCGAGGTCATCGCCAACGTCAGCAGGATGGGCGAGGATTGCAGCGCCGCGGTGATGGCGCGGGCCGGCCAGCGCAGCAATCGCGTCCCTGATGCCATCATCGCCCCGAACAGCAGCGCGAAGCCGAGCGTCGCGGCGAGCGCGCCGCCGATCAGCAGCAGCGAATTGACGATGCCGCTGAGAAACAGCGACCAGGCCGGCGCCGTTTCCAGCATCGGCAGCGACGGTTGCGAGCCGGTCAGAAGCGCGACCCAGCGCTTGAACGCCGCGACCTCCGGGGCGAACGGCGTCGGCTGCTGGACAATGTTGAGCGGCGGCAGGACACAGGCCGGGTTGCTGCTTCCGGTGTCGGTGTTGCACGCGGGGCGGTTCCACACCTCTTGCTGGCGGACGAGAAACGCCGTCGCGATATGGTTTGCGCGCGCCGCGGCGAGGAACACCCCATCGCGATGAAAGATCTCGCTCATCAGGTCGAGCGCCCGCGCCAGCTCGTCGCTGCCGGTACGCGCGACCGCCATTCCCCACGGCACCTGGGCAAAGCCGAATTTATCGTCAAACCGGGCGGAAAATTCCGGGTTGGCCAAATAATAGGCGAAGAAACTGTCGTCCTGAGCCACCAGCAGGCAGGTCTCGTCGCTCAGGCGGTCGGGCAGCGTCTCGGCTTCACCGAACAGCAGCAGCCGCACGCCGTGCGCCACGAGTTCGGCGTTCGATCCATTGCCGACCGTGACGCAGACCGTGCGGCCGCGCAGATCATCCCAGCCACGAATAACAAGCCCGCGCGGGCCGACGACGATGGTTTCCGATTGGTAGTAATGCGGCCGAATAAAGAGGACTTGGCTGTCGCGCTCGGTGTTATGTCCCATCGTCGCGATGATGAGATCGACATTGTCGTCTGCCAGCATCGGGATGCGTGTCGCCGCCTTGGCTTTGCTGAACTCGATATTGACGCCGAGTTTTTTGGCGATGTCGCGGGCGACGTCGATCTCGTAACCGGTCCACACGTCGCCGTTCTTGGTACCGAAAAGCGGGTAGTACTCGCGGGCGCCGATGCGGATTCGACCAGCACAGTAGATCTTCACCAGACGGTCGATCCCCGGCTGCGCACAGGTTCCGGGCGTGCTGGCGGCGTCCCGCGCCTCGTCGAGCAGGCCGGCGAGCGCGGCATCGGGCGAGGCGTCGGCCCAGGCGGACCCGGTAGCGAGAGCCAGTGCGACCACCAAGACCGCGGCGCGCATCACCGTGCGCAACGGCGTGGCGTCACACCAGCGCCGCCGGCTCCGCAATTTCAACGACGTGCATATTGGCGAAGGCATAGGGTCCATAGCGGTGGATCGAGCGTCCTTCCTCGGCGCGCAGGATTTCGGATGTCATCAGATCGAGTTTTTCGCGCGGAATGTGCACCAGCACTGTCAGCGCGATACGCAAAGCCAGACTGTGTTCGGCCAAGATGTCGCGCGTCTGCGCGAGATCGACAAAGGCGTTATGGGTGATGATGGCACGGCCGCCCGGCGCGAGGTGCTCCGGCAGCCCCGCCAGAAAGGCGTTGAGCAGCCCGCGCCCATCGGGGCCGCCCGAACTCCAGCTCGGCAGTCTTTTGCCAAAGGGCTGCCGCGGCATCGGGAAATGCGGCAGGTTCGCGGCGATCAAATCGAAACGCCGCCCGATCACCGGCTCCCATATGCTGCCATGATGCAGCTCGGCGGGACGATCCACTTCGATCATCAACCCCACCGCAGCGGCGATGCCGGTCGGTTCGATTTCAACGCCGCACAGGCTGGTTGCGCCGAGCATTCCGAGTGCGGCCAGAACGACGCCGCTGCCCGAGCCGACCTCAAGCGCATCGGCGCCCTGCGCCCATGCAATGCGGTTCTGCAAGACCTGGATCAGCGCCGCTGTGTATTCGCTCGGCTGCATCGCGGCAATCGCCACCCCCGGCCGGCCGTGCGTCGCCAAGCTGACGGAGATGGCGTCGGGGAGTCCGCTAATCGTCATCGTTCGCCGCTTTTGTGACGAGCCCGAGATAAGAGGACACGCGGAGCATCAACTCCTGTGCGCGCGCCTCTTCCGAAGTGAAGAAAGTCACCCCAAGGTCTGAAAAAAAGATTGTCAAAAATTCCTTATGCCCGCTGGGTTCGCGTTTTTTCTTGGAAAATGATCAATTGCTGCATTAGTGCGCGGAAGCAGGCGACGGATCCCACCTATCGCCCGGCGTCCCCACCTTCTTGTTGTGGAACAGGCGTTGCAGGCAGGATCAATCTTCCGGGCTGAACGGCGCCTATCTCAGAGCGCCGCTCGGGCGCCCACCGAACTTGTGTATCGCGGCAGGATTGCCGCGGTTAGGGAGGACCGGCCGTGACGACGACGCTCATCCGAAATGCCGCATGGGTGGTTGCCTGGGACGAGGCCGCGCGCCGACACACATACCAGCGCCATGTCGATCTGGCGTTCAGCGACGACCAAATCACCTTTCTCGGCAAGAATTTCTCAGGAATTGCCGACCGCGTCATCGACGGCGCCGGGCTGATGGTGATGCCCGGTCTAATCGACATCCACTCGCACCCGCATCACGAGCCGCTCTATCGCGGCATCCGCGAGGAGCATGGTGTCGCAAACATGCATATGACCGGGCTCTACGAGCGCGGCCAGGCCTTCTCCGCGCCGGACGACGAGGCGCGCGCCGCCTCGGCCGAATTTGCCTATTGCGAGTTGCTGCTTTCGGGTGTCACCTCGCTCGTCGACATCTCGGCGCCGTTCGACGGCTGGATCGAGCTGTTCGCGAAAAGCGGCATGCGCGGCTTTCTCGCTCCTGGCTACGCGTCGGCGCGCTGGTTTCTCGAAAATGATCTCGGCCCCAGCTACGACTGGAATGAGCCGCGCGGCCGGGCCGGCTTCGCCAAGGCGCTCGCGGTCATCGACGCCGCCCAGGCGCATCCGTGCGGCCGCCTCTCGGGCGTGGTCTCACCGATGCAGATCGACACCTGCACCGAGGATTTGCTGCGCAACAGCCGCGACGCGGCGCGCGAGCGCAACCTGCCGTTCACGGTGCATTGCTCGCAGAGCGTCAACGAAGTGCGCGAGATGATCCGCCGCCACGGTGTGACGCCGATCCAATGGGCCGGGAAGATCGGCCTGCTCGGGCCTGGCACGATCCTCGGCCACGCGCTCTACCTCGACACGCATTCCTGGGTCCGATGGCACACCAAGACCGATCTGCGGTTGCTCGGCGATACCGGCACCGCTGTCGCTCATTGCCCGACGCCGTTCGCGCGCTACGGCCATGTGATGGAAAGCTTTGGCGACTATGTGCGCGCCGGCGCTGTGATGGCCATGGGCACCGACTGCGCCCCGCACAATCTTGTCGAGGAGATGCGCAAGGCCTCGGTGCTGGCGCGGATCGCCTCGCGCGACATCCATTCGGTCGATGTCGCCGACTTTCTCCATGCCGCGACCGCCGGCGGCGCGACGGCGCTTCTGCGCGACGATATCGGCCGGCTCGCGCCGGGCAAGAAGGCCGATCTGGTGCTGGTCGACCTTGCGACCCCACAGATGCAGCCGCCCCGCGACCCGCTGCGCAGCTTTGTCTACCATGCCGCTGACCGCGCCGTGCGCGACGTCTTTGTCGACGGCATTCAGGTCGTTGCCGACCGCAAGGTGCTGACGATGGATCAGGCTGACGCCGCGATCCGCCTCGCAGCGGCGCAAGCGCGCATGGAATCGGCGGCGCCGCAGCACGATTATCTCCACCGCCGTGCCGAGGAGATTACCCCGCTGAGCCTCCCCGTCGCCGACTGAGCCTTACGTCCGCGCCACGGCCTGAGGCGAGCCGGCGAGTTCGATCTCCAGCTCGGTAAAGCGCTTTTTCATGCGGCGGTTGAACTCGCGCTGCACCGGCCAACGCCCGCTGTCGGTGCAAGGGATTTGCCCGAGGATCGTCACCCCCCACGGGCGCACCGCATCGACGCCCCATATCGCCACATCGCCGATGATGCGCGACGCGAAATCGGGGTCTTCGCGCATCTCGGCGACGATCCCGCGGATCACCTCGGCCACGCGGTCGGTATCTTCGTGATAGGCGACGGTGACTGAAACGGAAGCGTTTCCAAGCCCGCGATTTGTGTTGCTGATCGTTGTCACCGAGCTGAACGGGATAATGTGGACGGCGCCATCGCCCGCCCGCAGCCGAATTGTCCGCACCGACAACTGCTCCACCGAGCCCGAGAGGCCGGCCGTGGTCACAAAATCGCCGATCTGGATCGCATTCTCGACCAGCACAAACATGCCCGTGATGACGTCCTGTACCAGACGCTGCGCACCAAAACCGATCGCGATTCCGGCGATCCCCGCGCCGGCAAGAAGCGGCGCGATGTTGATGCCGATCTCGCTGAGCGCGGTCAGCCCGACGATGGCGACGATCGTCACCAGCAGCGCCGCCCGCAGCAACGGCAACAGCGTCAATAGCCGCGCGGAGGTGAGCGGCCCGTCGGTTCCGGTTTGCGCCAGTCGGCGTTCGAGCAGCGCGTGACTGACTTCCCAGATCGCGATCGCCACGATCACCGCCACCGCGACGGTCGCCAGCGCAGATACCAGCCGCGCGCCGATCCCGCCCGAGACGAACCAGGCAAAAGCGGGGGCGCCCCAGAGTTGCAGCACGACGACGATGCACAGGGCGGTGATCACCAGCATCGCGACGAGTTCGAGCGGCCGGCGATAGGCAGTGATACGCCGGCTGAGCGCGGGTAGTTCGTCGCTCGCCTCTGGGTCGAGCCGCAGCAGCCGTTCAAGCACCCCGAGCACGACGATGGTCAAGAGCCGCGCGACGATGATCGCGCCAAGCGTCACGCCCGGAAAATAAAGCCCGGCGAACCCGCCGCGCGTGCCTGTCGCCATGCCGATCCAGCAGCTGACGATCGTGATCACCGCGAGATACGGCCAGGCCTCGGCCAGCCACCCGCGCCAGCGGCCGGCATCCCTCCCCTCCGCGCGGAAATAGGCGGCGACCTGACGCCGCGAGCGAATGACGACGACAACCAGCATCACCGCCAAGACCAGCCCGATCAGCCGTTGGAACCCGTGATGCGCGCCGTGGCCGAGGCCAAGCAACAGCGCGGCCGCGACCAGCGCGTTACCGAAAATCGCCACCGCGACGAGCCGCCGTACCCAAATCAGCACAAAGCGCGCATCGTCGTCGCGAAGGCGCCACAACCGCCGCCGCGAATCGTCGGGCGACAGCAGCATGCGGGCGACGCACATCACCGCGCGGCAAGCGGCGTAAGCATTGACGATGGCGATGACGACTAGCCGTGTTCGGTCGTCGACGCCGGGAATGACCCCAGCCAGCACATTGCCCACCGCGGCGAAAACGGCGACCGGCACCAGATCGAGCAACAACCGCACCAGCGCATAGGGCAGCAGGCGCATCAGCCGGATCTGGTCGTCGTTGTCCGGCTGGCCGTGACCGGCGAGGGTGTCGCGCGGCCGGCGCAGCGCCCATCCAGCGCCAAATTCCAGCAGCCACGCGCAGCCGAACACCATCACCACCCAACCGATGGCGCCGGCAAGCCACAGCGCCACCACGGGATCGTTTTCGATTTTGCGAACCCATCGCCAAAGGGCGGGGAAATTGCTCATCGTCCGCAGCGTTGCCGCCGCGTCGTCGGCCAACCCCGCGCTCCACGCCGACAGCGCAACGAGAAGCTCGGCACCGAGACTGTTAGGCGGTAGCGTCACCTTTTCCGGCGGCTTTGCTGCCGCTTGGCCAGCTGGCGCTGGCGCGGGCTGAGCCTTGGCGATCGCCTGCAACGTTGCGATCAACTCAGCGCGTTTCTGGGGATCCTGCAGCACGTCGAGCGCCTGCTGCGCTTGCGCGGCGGTGAGTTGCGGGGCGGTGGCCTGGGCATGCCCAACATTCGGCGACGCCGCGGCAAACACCAGCATTATCAGAAAGAGCAGCGACTTCATCATGCCAAGCGTGGAGACTATCGAGGGAACGCAGAGGCATTATGGCGCCGGCGGAGCCGGGCGCGAGCGGGAGAAGGACAATTCGACAGACGAACGTTTCTCCATTGCACAATGCGGCGACGGAGCGCGATGGCGAACGTTAATGGCACTGTGTCCCAAGCAAGCACGATAATTGAGACCGATATTCCGGCGCGGCTCGACCGGCTGCCGTGGTCGCGGTTCCATACACTCGTCGTCGTCGCGCTCGGCATCACCTGGGTGCTCGACGGTCTCGAAGTGACCCTTACCGGCTCGATCGCCGGCGCGCTGCAGCAAAGCCCGGTGCTGCGCTTCTCGGAGACCGAGGTCGGATTGGTCGGGACCGCGTATCTGGTCGGTGCCGTCGCCGGAGCCTTTCTGTTCGGTTATGCGACCGACCGGTTCGGCCGCAAGCGGCTGTTCGTGGTGACGCTCGGCCTTTACCTGGCGGCGACCGCGGCTACCGCCTTGGCGTGGGATTTCGGCAGCTTCGCGTTGTTCCGGGTGCTGACCGGCGCCGGGATCGGCGGCGAGTACGCGGCGATCAATTCGGCGATCCAGGAACTGGTGCCGGCGCGGTTTCGTGGCCGCACCGACCTCGCGATCAACGGCAGCTTCTGGCTCGGCGCGGCATTGGGTGCGGTCGGCGCGGTCGTGTTTCTCAAGCCCGGCGTGCTGCCGCCCGATTGGGGCTGGCGCGCCGCGTTCGGGATCGGCGCGCTGCTCGGGCTGGGGATCCTCCTGCTGCGCCGGTGGGTTCCGGAAAGCCCACGCTGGCTGATGCTCCATAACCGGCTGGACGAAGCGGAGGCGGTGATCGGCGCGATCGAGAAGCGCGTCGCGGGCCATCGCCTGCCGCCGGCGGGGAGCAAGATTCGCCTTGCCGTCTCCGCGCACGGCTCGATGACCGCGATGGTGCTGGCGGTGGTGCGCGACTATCCGAACCGCGCGGCGCTCGGCCTCGTGTTGATGAGCGCGCAGGCGTTTTTCTACAACGCGATCTTCTTTTCCTATGCGCTGGTGCTGACGCGGTTCTTCCAAGTGCCGTCGGATGCGATCGGCTGGTACATTCTGCCCTTCGCGCTCGGCAATTTTGTCGGTCCCCTCGTCCTTGGCCCGTTGTTCGACACGATCGGCCGCAAGCCGATGATCGCTTTTACCTATGCGCTGTCCGGCGTGTTGCTGGCGATCGTCGGGTTTTTGTTTCGTGAGGGATGGGTCAGCGCGACGGCTCTCACCGCGTGCTGGACCGGCATCTTCTTCTTTGCCTCGGCGGCGGCGAGCGCGGCCTATCTGACGGTCAGCGAAAGCTTCCCGCTGGAGGCGCGCGCGCTGGCCATCGCCTTTTTCTACGCGGTCGGCACTGGCGCCGGCGGTGCGGTCGCCCCCTATCTTTTCGCGGCGCTGATCGGTTCGGGCGAACGCGGCAATGTCTATCTCGGCTATCTCCTGGGCGCCGTGCTGATGATCGGCGCCGCGATCGTCGAGTTGCTGATCGGCGTCAAGGCTGAGCGCCAGCCGCTGGAAGCTGTCGCCCGGCCAATCTCGGCGCGGTGACCACGCTGTTGACAATCCGTCTACGTTAGGAACATATACAGAACATAATCCGGATTGTCAATAGCCACAACAGAACCGACCCAACACTCCAACAGCCGTTCGGTCTGAATTTGCATCTCGCAGCGCCGCGCCCGGAAACCTGGCTTCGCGTCACGCCGAGCGGGCTTTACTGCGAGCCGGGCGATTTCTATATCGATCCCACTCGCCCGGTCGACCGGGCAGTGATCACCCACGGCCATAGCGACCACGCAAGGCCCGGCCACGCCCATGTCCTCGCGACGCAAGAAACGCTGGCGATCATGCGGCAGCGCTACGGTGACGAGGCCGGTGGTTCGTTGCCGGCCGCGCGCTACGGTGAAACGGTGACCTTGGGTAATGTCAGCGTCAAGCTGGTGCCGGCCGGCCATGTGCTGGGCAGCGCCCAAGTGGTGCTCGAAAACCAGGGCAGCCGCGTCGTCGTCTCCGGTGATTACAAACGCCGCCGCGACCCAACCTGCGCGCCGTTTGAGCCGGCGCCCTGCGATGTCTTTATCACCGAGGCGACATTCGGCCTGCCGGTGTTCCGCCACCCGCCCGACCGCCACGAGATCGACCGGCTGCTGCATTCGCTGCGGCTCTACCCGGAGCGGTGCCAGCTTGTCGGCGTCTACGCCCTGGGCAAATGCCAGCGCGTCATCGCGCTGCTGCGCGAGGCCGGGTACGACGCGCCGATCTACCTGCACGGCGCACTCGCCGGCCTCTGCGAGCTTTACGAACAGCACGGCGTCGCGCTCGGGCCGCTGCTGCCGGCGACCGCCGCGAGCAAGGCCGAACTCGCCGGCCAGATCGTGCTGGCGCCGCCCGCCGCCAACGCCGACCGCTGGTCGCGCCGGCTGCCCGATCCCGTCGCGGCGCTCGCCTCCGGTTGGATGCGCGTCAAGCAGCGCGCCAAGGCGCGCGGGGTCGAGCTGCCGCTCGTCATCTCCGACCACGCCGACTGGGACGAGCTGACGCAAACCCTGGTCGATGTCGGCGCGCCGGAAATCTGGGTCACGCACGGCAATGAGGAGGCGCTCGTTCACTACGCGAACGGCATCGGTCTCAAGGCTCGGGCGCTGGCGCTGCTCGGCTATGAGGATGAGGAGGAATGATGCGACCGGCCACTGCGCGCACGTTGCGCGGCGCGGCGCGCCAAATCGCAATCGCCGAGATAACGTTGAGGCCGAGTGATATCCAGAACGCGGGGGCGTAGCTGCCGTAGAGGTCATGCAGCAACCCGGCAACCCACGGCCCGGCGGCGCCGCCAAGAATCCCCGACAGCATCAGCGTGCCAAAGATGCCGCCGGCGTGGCGGCCAGCGAAAATCTCCGCCGGGATCGGCCCCATCACCGAAGTCAGCGCATAACCGAGCGTCCCTTGCGCGATCACCATGAGCCACAGCAACGCCATCGTCGGGTGCGTGCGCAGCAGGATCAGCGCCAGGCAGCACAGCACAAACCCGGCATTGGCAATGCCCCACACCCATTCGCGGCCTATCCGGTCCGACAGATGGCCGAGCGCGATCTGCCCCGGCACCGCGACCAGGCTGACAAGGCCCAGCGCCCAGGCCGCATCGGCCGGCGGAAAGCCTATTTCGGTGAGGTATTTGGTCTGGTGCACCTGGATCGCGTACCAGGTGAAGAGGCTGCCGAAATATCCGAGCGCCAGCCACCAGAACCGGCTTGTCCGCAACGCCCGGCCGAGCGTCCAGTCCACCGCCGCCCAGGCATGGTCGATGATATTGTCGAGATGCGGCTGTGCTGCCCCGGAGACGGCCCTGCCATCGGGCGCCTGGCCGATATCCTCGGGCTGGCGTTTGAGCATCAGGTTCAGCGGGCCGAGCAGCGCCAGCACGAGGATGCCGAGCATCCAGCAGCCGCTGCGCCAGCCACCGCATTGGATCAGCGATTGCAGCCAGGGCAGGATCGTGATCGAGCCAAAGCCGACCCCGGAGAACGCGATGCTGAGCGCGAGGCCGCGGCGGCGCACGAACCAATGCGGCAGATAGGTCGAATGCGTCACATAGGTAAAGCAGTTGACCCCGCCGCCGCACATCGCCCCGAGCGTCAGGTAAAGCTGCCACGGGGTTTGCGCGAGCGTGGCGAGCAACAGTCCCGCGCCCATCGTCGCGATCCCGGCCTCGACCACGAGGCGCGGCCCGCGCCGGTCGATGATGCGGCCGACGAAGGGCGTGATCAGCGCCGACAGCAGAAAGCCAAACGAGAAGATGCCGGCGGTGACGCCGCGGTCCCAGCCGAAATCGGCGAGGATCGGCGGGTAGAGCAGGGAAAACGCGGTGCGCGCGTTGACCCCGACCGCCATCGTCACAAAGGCGATCCCGACCAGCAGCCAACCATAGAAGAACGGCAGGCGAGCGGGTTTTTGGATCGAAGGCGTAAAAGTCATCGCTGTCTCATCGCGGCGGTGGCGGACCGTAAGCCAACTCGCCGGGTGGAAAATCCCGTTTCTTGCGGTGTTATACTTTGGCGAATGACCAAGTTGATGAAGACAAGTTTCGTTGACCGCCGAAGCATCGGGCGCGTGCCGCGATGAATCGCTTCGCCGAGCTGCTCGACGCGCTGCTGTTCACGCCATCGCGTAACGGCAAATTGCGACTGATGCGGGAGTATTTTGCTGGCACCGGCGACCCCGAGCGCGGCTGGGCGCTGGCAGCGCTGACCGGCGAGTTGGTCTTTGCCGAGGCCAAGCCGGGCCAAGTGCGCGCGCTGGCGATGGCGCGGGTCGATCCCGAGCTGTTCGCCTGGTCGCTCGATTTTGTCGGCGACTTGGCCGAGACCGTCTCGCTGATCTGGCCCGACCCTCACCCTCCCATCGCTGACGCGATGGGCCCCTCCCTCTCCCGTGATACGGGAGAGGGTGCCGAGCGCGAACAGCGCGAGGCGGGTGAGGGTGGTAGTGCGCTGTTGCTCTCCGAGATCGTTGAAACCTTGCGACTCGCCGGCCGCGCGGAGGTCGGCGCGCATCTCGCGGAATGGCTCGACCGGCTCGACGCGACCGGGCGCTGGGCGCTGCTCAAACTCGTCACCGGCGCGCTGCGCATCGGCGTTTCGGCACGGCTGACCAAGACCGCGCTTGCCGAATGGGCCGGGATCGCGGTCGAGGAAATCGAGGAAATCTGGCATGGGCTGGCGCCGCCCTATGAGCCGCTCTTCGGCTGGCTTGCGGGCGGGGCACCGCGGCCCACCGCCGGTGACCTGCCAAATTTCACGCCGCTGATGCTCGCGCAGCCGCTTGAGGAAGACGACCTCGCCGCGCTCGACCCCGCGGCCTATCTCGCGGAATGGAAATGGGACGGCATCCGCGTTCAGCTGGTGGCGCGCGGGGGCGAGCGGCGGCTCTATTCACGCTCGGGCGACGAAATCGGCCTTGCCTTCCCCGACATCCTCGAGGCGATGCCCGGCGACATCGCCCTCGACGGTGAGTTGTTGGTAATGCGCGAGGGCGAGGTGGCGCCGTTCAACGACCTTCAGCAGCGGCTCAACCGTAAGACCCCGACGCCGAAAATGCTGGCCGAGTTCCCGGCGGCGGTGCGGCTCTATGACATTCTCCGGCTTGGCGATAACGATTTGCGCCCACTGCCGCTCGGCGAGCGCCGCGATCGCCTGGAGGCGTGGTATGGCAACGCGCCGCGTGACCGGCTCGATCTGTCGCCGCTGGTGCCGTTCGAGGCATGGGACGACCTCAAGGCGCTGCGCGATGACGCCCGCGCCAACGGCATCGAGGGCTTGATGCTGAAACGCCACAACTCCCCCTATCTCTCCGGCCGGCCAAAAGGGCCGTGGTTCAAGTGGAAGCGCGGCGCGCTGACCATCGACGCGGTCCTCATGTATGCCCAACGCGGCCACGGCAAGCGGTCCTCATTTTATTCGGACTACACATTTGGCACCTGGCGCGACGACGCGTTGGTGCCGGTGGGCAAGGCCTATTCCGGCTTTACCGACGACGAGTTGCGTCTGCTCGACAAATGGGTGCGCGACCACACCGTTAAGCGCTACGGCCCAGTGCGCGAGGTCGCCCCCGGCTTGGTACTGGAGATCGCGTTCGACAGCGTGCATCGCTCGACCCGGCACAAATCGGGCGTCGCTCTGCGCTTTCCGCGTGTTCACCGCATCCGCTGGGACAAGCCGTTTTCCGAGGCGGACACGCTTCAGAGCCTGGAAAGGCTGATGGCTTGAGCGCGGTATCGGACCTTAAGACCGCAAACGCGCTACTGTGCCGCAACGCACGGACGCCGGTCCGTTTCAATTAACAGGAGACATCGCATGGCCCACACCCGCATCCATATCAAGCGCGAGCGCGCTGAGGCGCGCGCCTATTCGCAAGCGGTGATCACCGAAGGCGGACGCACGGTCTGGCTCGCCGGGCAAGTGGCGTTGCAAGATGCGACCGGGAAGTCGCTGGCCGGCGATTTCGACGGCCAGGTCCGCGAGGTGTTCCGCCTGCTCGACACGACTCTCCGGGAGGCGGGCGGCAAGCTCGCCGATATGGTGACCATGACCGTGTTCATTACCGACGGGCGCTTTGGCGACCGCTTTACCGAGCTGCGCAAGGAGATTTTCAGCGGCGATTTCCCGGCGAGCGCGCTGATCACCTGCCGCGCGCTTGCCCGCCCGGAATTGCTGGTCGAAGTGCAGGGCATCGCCGTCGTGGGGTAGCCGGCGTCCCGCTTAGCGCCGCGCCAGCATCGCCTCGGCGCTGGAGACGCCGTATTCGCCCGACGGCTCGACATTGAGTTCGGCGACGACGCCGTCTTTGACGACCATCGAATAGCGCTGCGATCGGATACCCATGCCGGCGGCGATGCGGTCGACCGTGAGGCCAAGCGCTTCGGTCAGTTCGCATGAGCCGTCACCGAGCATCGTTACCTTGCCGGGCGCGTTGTGCTCCTTGCCCCAGGCGCCCATCACAAACGCGTCGTTCACCGAGACGCAGGCGATTTCGTCGATGCCCTTGGCCTTGAGCGCGGCTGAATTGGCGACATAGCCGGGCAGGTGGCGCGACGAGCAGGTGCGGGTATAGGCGCCAGGCAGCCCGAACACGGCCACCGTCTTGCCCTTGAAGTAATCATCGGACGAGACCGCCTGAATGCCCTCGGCGGTCTGGTAGCGCAGCGTCACGCTCGGCATTTTGTCGCCCACCTTGATCGTCATCATCCCCTCCAGCTTCAAGTTTGCGGAATACGGAAGATCGCCTTGCCGGCGATGCCGCGCGCGAGCAATCGCGCGCCGACCGCCGGGATGTCGTGCCAATCATGCTCGACAATGCGCGGTTTGAGCGAGCCGTCACCGACCAGCGCGACCAGCAACGCAAGGTCGGGACCGAATTTCTCTTCGGGCTCGCAGGTGAAATAATGAAAACCTTGCAGCCGCGCGTTCTGATGCTCGCCGAACAGGCGGAAATCGATCGGGGTCGGCTCGCCCGACGAGTTGCCGTACATGACGACGATACCCTTCGCCTCGATGCGGTCGATCGCCGTCTTGAGCGAGGCGCCGCCGGCGCCTTCGAGGATCAGCGCGAAGCGGCCTTGAGCGTCGTCGATACCGGTGACGATCTCCGCTGCACCGAGCCCGTCGAGCACTTTCGCCCGCTCGGCGCTGCCGACCACCGCGGTGACCCGCGCGCCAGAACGCGCCGCCAGTTGCACGGCGAGATTGCCGACCCCGCCTGCCGCGCCGGTGATCAGGACCCGCTTGCCGAGCAGCGGGGCGCCGTGGCGCAAGGTGCGCAGGGCCGTCAAGCCCGCAACCGGCAGCGACGCCGCCTGTTCGAACGAGACATTGTCGGGGAGCGGTGCCATGCGGTGGCTTGCCACCGCGGCGCGCTCGGCCCAGCCTTCCCAATCGGTGAGGCACACCACGCGAGTGCCCGCCGCCGGGCCGCTGCCGTCCGCCGCCTGACGGACGACCACGCCGGCAATGTCCTGCCCCGGCCGCCAGCCGGCGTGACGCATCTGGAACAGGCGCATCTCGCCGCGATTGAGCGAGAACGCATGCACTGCGACCAGCGCCTCATTCGCCTTAGGCTCGGGTTCCGGCACCTCGCTTATCGCGACCGGCGCAGCCCCGCCCGGCGTGTTGATGACAGCGAGCATGCAACACTCCTCTCCGCCGTCATTCCGGGATGCCCCGAAGGGGTGGCCCGGAACCCATGAACACGGACCGTGACGCTAACCTGCGGACGCCAGAGGCCAATAGGCGCCGGCGGTGTTCATGGGTCCCGGGTTCGCGGCTGCGCCGCGCCCCGGGATGACGCCCAATTAGTTCAGCCTGAGATCCGTGATGTGCTTCGGGTCCGGCTTCAACTCGCCGCGTTCGACGCGCAGGACGATGTCGGTGAGGATCGCGTTGGTCGGCGCGTCGATCCCGACTTCCTTACCCTTCTGCACGACAAAGCCGTTGAGGAAGTTGATCTCGGTACGGCGGCCCTTGACCATGTCCTGGCCCATCGACGGGCGATGCTCGCCGCCGCCCGGCCGGTTGGCCTCGGCGAGGCGGTGCTCGTCGATGGCGCGCTGCGCTTCTGGGTCGCCCTCGCCGGAGCGGGCGATCAGCTCCGGGTCCATGTGGCTGACCTCATCGAATGTGTAGCCGAGCGCCTGGCCGACACGGATCGCCTCGCTGCCGAGCCGGTTCGAGAAATGGCGGATCGTGTCGTTTTTGACCATGTCCTTGGTGATCATCCCGGTGCAGGCCGAGAGCCCGTTGCCCATGACGTTGGTCACCAGCTTCGACCAGCGCTCGCCCCAGAGATTCTCGGTGACCATCGCACTGTCGGCATTGGCCAGCAGGTCACGCACCTCCTTGGCCCGCTCGGTGACGCGGCCATGCACCTCGCCGGCGCGGAACACGGTGTGCTTGTCGCCCGACTTGCCGGCGGCGCGAGCGATCAGGCCCGGCGCGTTGAGCCCAACCGTGATCGAGCTGGCGATCGAGCCGAGTGTCTTGCCCCAGCCGACGATATTGGCGATCGTCTCCTCGTTCATGCAGTTCTGCAGCGAGACGAAATAGCCGTTATCGGCGACGTACTGCTTGATCATCGTCGTCGCCCAGGCGGTGTCATAACTCTTGGTGCAGACAAAGGCGATGTCGAACGGCTTTTCCTTGGCGATCTGCTGCAGTTCGGTGACGTGCAGCGCGCGCACCGGCACGGTGAATGGCCCGACATCCTTGAGATGGGTGATGGTCAGCCCGTCTTTTTTCATCTTCTCGACGTGCTCGGGCCAGAAATCGATAAAGGTCACGTCCTCGCCGGCCTTGACCATGTGAGCCCCGGCATAGCCCCCGACCGCCCCGGTGCACACGACCGCGATCTTTTTCCCCGCCATAGCGCTTTCCTCCGCCTCTGTGTCTGCGGCGATCCTAGTACGAGCCGGTTCGATTCCAAAAGACGAAGCCGGCCCTTGGCCATGACGATGGCGCATCGCACGTAACCGTCATTCCCGCGAAGGGGGGGATCCAGAACGACCTGCTTGTCGTCCGCCCCTGGACCCCCGCTTTCGCGGGGGCGACGATCTGGTTTGGCGTTGCGAATTGGAACGGCGCTTGTTTGGTTTCCGCGCCCGCTGCCGCCAGGGCCGGTGCGACCACCAGTCGGCGACGAGGCCGGCCGGGAACAGCGCGATGCCGGCGAACATCCAGACGCTCGCGACGCGGCCGAGCCCGGCGAGGTCGGCCGACACCACGGCAAGCCCGAGCACCGCGCCGGCGCCGAAAAGCAGCAAGGCCCATTTGCTGTAGCGCATTGCGGCTTCAGTAAGGCAAAGCGTTGTCAGCCACCACGCTTTCCCGACATATCAGGCGGCGCGCGGGCGGCAGTTGTCAGCGCCGCCCCGCTTCCCCAGATTTGCCACGATGCGCAGCGCAGGGACAGCGGTCGAAACCGCCGCGTCGTTCGGGGAGGATGCGTCGGGACCGCGGGTCAACCGCGCCGCGATCACCGCCTCGATCACCTGCGCCACGATCATGCAGGGCGTCGACACGACGATCGCCAATGTTGCGCTGCCGCATATCCAGGGCAGCTTTTCGTGCTCGCAGGACCAGATCGCCTGGGTCGTCACCTCGTATATCGTCGCCGCCGCGATCATGACGCCGCTGACCGGCTGGCTCGCCGGCCGGCTCGGCATCAAATGGGTGTTCTTCATCTCTGTCGTTGGCTTCACGGTGTCGTCGGCGCTGTGCGGCGCGGCCACGACCTTGATCCAACTCGTGCTCTACCGCGTGATGCAGGGGATATGCGGCGCCGCTTTGGTGCCGCTGTCGCAATCGGTGCTGTTGCGCACGAACCCGCCCGAGCGCCACGGCCGGGCGATGGCGATCTGGGGCATCGGCACGATGCTCGGGCCGATCATCGGTCCGGCACTCGGCGGCTGGCTCACCGACAATTTCACCTGGCGCTGGGTATTTCTGATCAACCTGCCGGTCGGCGTGCTGTGCGCGATCGGCATCCTTGTTTTCATCCATGACGACCGGCACGGGCATCGCGACCGTTTCGATTTTTTCGGCTTCGGTACGCTTTCGCTGGCGGTGGGCGCGGTGCAGATGATGCTCGACCGCGGCGAATTAAAGGACTGGTTCGGCTCTCACGAAATATGGATCGAGGCGATCGTCGCGGCGCTGTGCCTCTATCTTTTTATCGTCCATACCGCAACGACGACGGGCAGCTCGTTTCTCAACCGCAGCATGCTGAAGGACTCGAACTTCACGGCCGGCGTCATCCTGATGTTCTTTGTCGGCATCATTCTCAACGGGACGATGGTGCTGCTGCCGACAATGATGCAGGTGCTGATGAACTATCCGGTCGTGACGGCCGGGTTCGTCATGGCGCCGCGCGGCATCGGCACGCTCATTTCGATGATCGTGGTGGCGCGGGTCATCGGCAAGGTCGACACGCGGCTGATCATTTTCACCGGGCTTGGGCTGACTGCCTTGTCCCTGTGGCAGATGACCGGATTCTCGCTTGGCATGGACATGAACTTGCTGCTGGTTTCGGGAACGATGCAAGGCATTGGCCTCGGCTTTGTGTTTACGCCGCTGTCGGTGGCGGCGTTCTCGACGCTGTCGCGCCAGCATTTGACGCAAGGCACCGCGATTTTCAGCCTGATGCGCAATATCGGCGGCAGCGTCGGCGTCTCGATCGTCGAAGCGATGTTTGTCGAGAACACCCAGGTCATCCATTCGCGGCTGATCGAGCATATCCGCCCCGACAACCCGCTCGCCCAAGGCCCGGCGCTGGGCCTGCCCTATAGCCTTACCAGCCCGCACGGCGTCGCGGCGCTCAACGCCGAGGTCACCCGCCAGGCGCAGATGATCGCTTATATCGACAATTTCTATTTCATGGCGGTGATGATCCTGTTGACCCTGCCTTTGTTGCTGTTGCTGCGCCGGCCGCGCAGCGCGGCGAAAGCCCCCGCCGTCGCGATGGATTGACCGCGCCGGCCGGCGGCGCCATTTGCTGGCGGCGCGTCACTTGCAGTACAGGTCCTGCATGCGGACATCCGGCGACATCCAAGGGCCGCGGATCAATCGCGGTGCGATCACCGCGTCGATCATGCTCGCGACGTTTATGCAAGGCGTCGACACGACGATCGCCAATGTCGCGCTGCCGCATATGCAGGGCAGCTTCTCGTGTTCGCAGGACCAGATCGCCTGGGCGGTGACCTCCTACATCGTCGCCGCCGCGATCATGACGCCGCTGACTGGCTGGCTCGCCGGGCGATTCGGGATCAAGCGGGTTCTGATGGTTTCGGTGATCGGCTTCACGATCGCGTCGGCCTTGTGCGGCGCGGCGGCGAGCCTCATGCAGATCGTCGGCTACCGCCTGCTGCAAGGCGTGTGCGGCGCCGCGCTGGTGCCGCTGTCGCAATCGATGTTGCTGCACATCAACCCGCCCGAGCGTCACGCCAAGGCCATGTCGGTCTGGGGCATGGGGGTGATCCTCGGCCCGATCATCGGCCCGGCGCTCGGCGGCTGGCTGACCGACGACTACAGTTGGCGCTGGGTATTTTACATCAACCTGCCGCCCGGCATTCTCGCGGCCGCCGGCATTGCTATTTTCATCCACGACAACCGCCCGGCCCAGGGTGAGGGCTTCGACTGGTTCGGCTTCGCGACCTTGAGCCTGGCGATCGGCGCACTGCAGATGCTGCTCGACCGCGGCGAGCTGAAGGACTGGTTCGGCTCGACCGAGATTTGGGTCGAGGCGATCCTCGGCGTGCTCTGCCTCTACCTCTTCGTGGTGCATACCGCGACCGCCGGCGAGCGCTCGTTTCTCAACCGCGCCCTGCTCAAAGACTCGAACTGTGTCGCCGGGACACTGTTGATGTTCCTCATCGGGATCCCGCTCTACGGGACGATGACCTTGCTGCCGACGATGATGCAATCGCTGATGAATTACCCCGTCATCACTGCCGGCTTTGTCACCGCGCCGCGCGGTATCGGCACGATGATCGGGATGATCGTCGTCACCCGGCTGGTCGGCCGCGTCGATGTCCGGCTGATCATCTTTATCGGCATGGCGATCAGCGCCCTGTCCTTATGGCAGATGACCGGGTTCTCGCTGCAGATGGGGATGTGGCCGTTCATCAGCACCGGCATCCTCCAGGGGTTCGGGCTGGGCTTTGTCTTTACCCAGCTCAGCGTCGCGACCTTCTCGACATTGCCGCGCACCGTGCTGACCCAGGGCAGCGCGATGTTCAGCCTGATGCGCAATATCGGCGGCAGCGTCGGCATTTCGATCGTCGAGGCGCTGCTGGTGCAGAACACGCAGATCGTGCACGCGAGACTGTCGGAGCATGTACGCCCCGACAACCCGCTGACCCGCGCGCCGTGGCTCACCACGGGCGTCTACAATCTTGCAAACCCGCACGGTCTCGCCGCGATCAACGCCGAAATTACCCGTCAGGCGCAGATGATCGCCTATATCGACAATTTCCACCTGATGGTGATCGTGATGCTGGTGGCGTCGCCATTCCTGCTGTTCCTGCGCCGGCCCCGCAGTCAGGCCAAGGGCCCCGCCCCGGCAATGGACTAGCGATTTCGGCCCACACGCTTTGCTCGTTCGTTCTACCGATCTTCGTCCCGTCGGTTCCGCGGGACGCCTCGTGTTTGAGGCGTAGGTCCTAGACCAAAGCAATCGGGCGCACGGGGCAGCCTGTCGCCCCTTTGAACTTTGTCGCCAGCAGGATGAAACAGGAACTGGCGATGCCGTCACGCGCCAATTCGTCGAGCATCAGATTCTCGATCAGGTGCACGCCCGCCTCCGCCAGTACGTGCTGATGCACCGGCATCATCAGCCCGTGGTTCGGATTCGGCAGCACCTCGACCGCCATATTGTCGCAACCGATCGCGACAACGTCGCGCGAGGTCAGCCAGCGCGCCGCGGGTACGTCGATCCCGGCTTCGCCTTCCAGATAACGCGCGTTGTCGACGCCGAAGAAGCGGCCCCAGCCGGTGCGGATCAATACGATGTCGCCCGGCTCGATCGCCAGCCCAGCCGTATCGACCGCGCGCGCCAGATCGTCCGGCGTGACGACGCGGCCCGGGTTCAGATAAGCGCCGCCGTCCAACCCCGACACATCGAGCAGCACGCCGCGGCCGATGATCGGTGGGATGTGCTCGATACCGAGCTGATCGAGCCCCCAATCGGTCACCACGTCGGCTGCCTTGAGCCCGTTATAGAGGTGGTCGCCGATGCTGAAATGGCCGAGCGCGTCGATATGCGTCCCGACATGCATCGTCATCTCGGCCCGCTCGACATTCGAGCCGGCATCATTGGTCGCGCCGATCTTGCGGCGGCGTTTGATCGAGTCGCGCCATGAAGCCCAGATCGACATCAGAAACGGGGTCTGGTTCGGTGCCATGAAGGGCGCGGCGGGGCTGATCTCGTGGCTCAGATCGTAGACCTGCCCGGTGCTGATCGAGCGAAGCGCGGCCAGACGCCGCTCCCGCGTCAGCAGGTTGCCGGCCCCGAGCTGGTCGTCGGCTCCCCAACGGGAATGTCCGGCGCGCGCATGGTCATGTAAGAGATCGTTCATCCGTCGCTCTCCCAGAGCCGACCATCAAGTCGGCGGCATTCATACTGCTGCCGCCCGCTCCGGCTCGAATTCAACCGCAGTTCAACACAACGCGCGCCTCGGGCAAAGCAGGTCGGCTGCACGACCTGAAGGCCGAGTTGGAAGCCGGCACGACCTACACGGCGACCGTCGCCGACCAGTGCTTTGGTGTGGTTGCGGTCTGAAAACGGGTTCAACCGCTGCTTGCCGACGGCAGCGGCGATAGTGTCTCACCGGACGCGGAAAGTCGGCGACCGGCGCGCTTTACAGCTTGTTAAGTGGAACTTGCGACCTTTGGCCGCTTGGGGTGTCCCCGGCGGTCTGACCAGAAAGATAGGCGCGTCTATCGATGCGTGCCACACAGGGAACTGAACGTCCAACGCTAACCGGCTCGCGCCTCGTGCCGAATGCCGGCTTACTTCTAGCGATTGGTGCGGCCGGTCCGCTTTTGCTTGAATTGAACCTGCGTGTTTTAGATCACTGGTCACCGCAGAATTCGGCGACCGCGGCCAGTGCGATTTTCGCCATCATTTGCTGCGTGCTGCTCCTTCGGACGCGTGCCCGCGGGGACGCGTCCCTGCGGAGGGCAGAGGCACAAGCCGCTGAGACACGTGGTCGACTTCTTGACGTTGAGCGCGTTGGCCAGATCGGGCACTGGGTCTCCCGTAACGCCACCCGGACCGTGATTTGGTCTCCTCAACTATTCGAAATCGCCGGTCTTTCGCGGGTACCGTCGATGTCTGTGGCGGACGCGCAGAAACCCGTCCACCCGGACGACCTTGCGGCCTTCGAAGCATTTCTCAAAGACGTGATCCGCAGCGGATGGGCAAGAAGTTGCGAGCAGCGTTGGATGCGGCCGAACGGCGATATTCGCTGGGTCCACGTCGATGTGAGTCCGCGGTACGACGCAGCCGGGACTTGGGCCGAACTGCTAGGGACAGTGCGCGACATCACCGAGCGGAAAGCGGCGGAAGCGTCGTTAAAGCACGCACAGCAACAACTGACTGACGCGATCGAAGCGATTTCGGAAGGATTTGTGCTGTGGGACAAGGACGATCGCTTCGTCCTCGCCAATGAAAATTTCCGCCAATTATGGCCCGCGCTCGACGACATCCTCGTGCCGGGGACGTCGTTCGAAAGAACTTCTCGCGGCGCAGTCGAGCGTGGGGTTCTCGATATCGGTGACGAGGACATCGACGACTACGTCCGGCGCACCATAGCCTGGCATCAGGCCTGCGGTGAGCCTGACGAACGAAAGCTCGGTGATGGCCGCTGGCTGCTGATCGCGGAACGGCGTACGCGCGATGGCGGGATCGTCGGCATCCGCGCCGATATCACCGACCGCAAACAAAATGAGGCGGCGTTGCGCGCGGCGCGTGAACAGCTTGAAGAGGCCATCGAGGCGATTTCTGAAGGCTTCGTGCTATTCGACAAAGACGACCGCTACGTAATGACCAATACAAAGTATCGGGAAATGTACCCGACGATGGTCGACATGTTCGCGCCGGGGACACGATACGACGACATGCTCCGGGCGGGGCTGCAGCGCAATCTGTGGGTCGTGGATGGGGACCCCGAGGAATGGATCCGCGAGATCACCGCGTGGCATCGCGCGACCCACGAGCCGCAGGAACGCCAACTGAGCGACGGGCGATGGATGCGGCTCGCCGAGCGCCATACCCCGAATGGCGGCATTGTCGGTATTCGCACCGATGTCACCGAGCGCAAGCGGGCCGAAGAGGAACTGAAGGCTGCCCGGCAACAGTTGTCCGATGCGATCGAATCAATCTCCGAAAGCTTTGTGCTGTTCGACAAAGACGACCGCTACGTCCTGACCAACAGTAAATACCGAGACCGGTATCCGCATCTGCTTCAGTATTTCACGGCCGGCACGAGCTATGAAACAATGCTGCGCGCGGCGGTGGCGAGCGGCATCCACGATGTCGGCGCTGACCCGGAGGGATGGGTCCAGCGAAACATGGATTGGCACCGCGCCTGTGGTGCGGCGATGGAGCGTCAGCTTCGGGACGGCACTTGGATCCGTCTGATCGAACGGCGTACCGCCGATGGCGGAATTGTCGGTTTGCGCACCGACATCACCGAAATCAAGAATGTAGAGGCTACGCTGACACGTAAGGTCAGTGACCTCGAGGCGGCGCAGGCGCGGCTGGAGCGTCTCAGGGAAGATCTGACGGCCATGGCCGCCGATCTCGCGGCTGCGCGTGACGCGGCCGAGGCGGCCAGCCGCGCCAAGTCGGATTTCCTTGCCAACATGTCCCACGAAATCCGCACCCCGATGAACGGTATTCTCGGGATGAACGCCCTCTTGCTTCAGAGCGATTTGAGCGCAGAGCAGCGCCAGTGCGCCACTGTGGTTCGCGACAGCGCCGAGGCGTTGCTGAGCCTCATCAACGACATTCTCGACATTTCCAAGCTGGAGGCCGGCAAGGTCGAGCTTGAAGCAATCGATTTCGATTTGGTTGAAGTTGTCGAGGCTTCGGTCGCGCTGCTGGTGCCGACCGCACGCGACAAGGGAATCGATCTTCGGGTGTCGATCTATCCGCGGACACAATCGGTCTATCGCGGCGACTCCGCTCGACTGCGCCAAATATTGCTCAACCTCATCGGCAACGCGATCAAGTTTACCGAGCGCGGGACCGTGTCTCTCACCGTCACGGCGCGTGCCGGGACACGTCGCGGCGCCATGCGCCTGCGATTTGAAATCGCCGATACCGGAATCGGCATGTCGGCTAAGGCGTCGGCTGCGCTTTTTCAGAAATTTCATCAGGCAGACACCTCAATTACCCGGCGCTTTGGAGGCACCGGGCTCGGTCTGGCGATCTCAAAGCAGCTTGTCGAGATGATGGGCGGGCGGATCGGGGTGAGGAGTAAGCCCGGCCGCGGAAGTACCTTCTGGTTTTACGTGCCGATGCAGCATGCCGACAACACGGAGGCGGCTCATCTTGCCGCGACGGCCGAGATCGAAGTTAAAGGCCTGTCACCGATCTTAGGGAGGTCGCCGGGACGGCGAGGGGCTTCTCGCCCGATGCGGGTCCTCGTGGCCGAGGACAACAAGATCAATCAACAATTGGCCGCGATGTTGTTGCAACAAGCCGGCCATCTTGTGGATATCGCGGAGAATGGCGCCGCTGCCGTCGCCGCGGTGGAAGCCGCCGAATATGACGTTGTGTTGATGGATGTGCAGATGCCGGTTCTCGACGGCATTGACGCTGCGGCGCGCATCCGGAGCCTATCGTCGCCAAAGAACACCATACCGATCGTTGCGGTAACGGCACATGCTATGGCGGGCGCCCGCGAGCGATATCTCGCCGCCGGTATGGACGGCTATCTCTCCAAGCCCCTCGATTCGACCGCTTTGCTTCGTGTGCTTGACGATGTCGGCCATGGCGCACTGACCCATCGGGCGGAAGGTACCCCGGGCGGAATGGAGGCCGTGTCGCGTGACGGAGTAACGACTGCCGATCTTGACGAGCGCACCCTGACTGAGTTGGCCGAACACCTTCCCGCGGCACGAGTCCACGAATTGTTGCTTCTTTTCCTCGCTCAGCTCGACGAACAAGTGGCTGGCATCGCCAACCTTGCGGCTGCATCCGATTGGCTTATTCTTAAACGGGAGGCCCATACGCTTGCTGGCGCCGCCGGAAATATGGGCGCCGCGCGGATTCATAGCATTGTACGGACACTCGATGCGGAGTGCGCTAAGGAGGAGCCCAATCCCAAGACCATTAGCCGACTTATCGGTCAACTCGAGAAGGCCAGCAAAACAACCGCCAAGGCAATACGGCAATGGTTGGCCGTTCACCTACCAGATATCCGGCAATCCGCCGCTTGAGCTGTCACTGACGGCTCCGACGCGAGCGGGTTTCTGCTGCAGTTTAGCCGAATATTCCGATGACGATGTTCGGCTTCCGGCACATCTTGCCGGTTGTCGCGTGCCTTGATGAAGGCGGCTTAAGCTGGCCAAGGAGGAGGGCCTGTCCCGTTATTCGATCACCTGGTCGGCCCGGGCGAGAAGCGACGGCGGAAGCGTCAGCCCGATCGCTTTGGCGGTCTTCAGATTGATGAAGAGTTCAAACGTCGTTGGCATTTCGACCGGCAGATCGGCGGGCTTCGCGCCTTTCAGGACCTTGTCTGCCAGCGCGGCGGCGTGCTGGAAAATGTCTTCGGCTTTCGCTGCGTACGCCAACAGGCCACCATTCAGGCAGAAGGCGCTGTCGGCGGGCTACAGGTGTCCACTCTCTCGGCAAAGTTCCCATGATCACAATGAGAAACGTGCGACTGGAAGCATGCATCTCGCCCTTTGGTCTATCTCCCGGTGGCGGCCCGCTTTCTGCTCCCCCAAGTCGGCGTTGCAGCTCAAGCACCTCCGCGCGCCACGCCGTTGATGCCGTGAGAACCAAGCCCTGCGCTGGCACGGAATTTGAAGCCGCTCGGCGCAGGGAGGACTGCCGCTCTGAAGTTACGGGAGCGTCGTCCGCTTTATGTCGGTACAAGCAGAACCTCGGGCCGTCGCCGTCGCCCGCGCCGCCGCCAAGCGCCGCAGGATTGGCGCCGCCCAACTAATTCCGGCGTTGCTGCTGTCGCCGTCATTGCTGTTTCTTGCGGTGTTCTTCGCCTTGCCGGCGCTGGGATTGGTCGCCTATAGCCTGTTGACGCAATCCGCCGACGGCACTGTCGGCTTGCCGTTCACCCTGGCGCATTATGAGCATTTCTTCGCCACGCCGCTCTATTCGCGGGTGCTGTTGATCACCTTGAAGATCAGCCTGTGCACGACCCTCGCGGCCGCGCTGCTCGCTTATCCGACGGCTTTGGTGATGACGCGCAGCGGGCCGGCGATCCGGCGCGTGATCACGATGATCGTCATCGCACCGCTGATCGTCAGCGTCGTGGTGCGCACCTACGGGTGGGAATTGATCCTCGCCAACGGGCCGACCGGCATCGTCAATTGGCTGCTGCTGACGACCGGGCTGGCGCAAACGCCGGTGCGATTGCTCTACACGGAGACCGCCGTGGTCATCGGCTCGGTGCATGTCTTCTTGCCGCTGATGGTGCTGCCGCTCGCCTCCGCGCTCGGTAAGATCGACCCGCGGCTTGAGGATGCAGCGCGCACTCTCGGCGCCGGTGCCTAGCGCACATTTCGCCGCGTGACGCTGCCGTTGAGCCTGCCAGGCCTCGCGGTCGGTTGCGGGCTGGTGTTTTCGCTCACCGCCGGGTCGTTTGTGACGCCGGCGATCCTCGGCGGGACTGGCGCGCAAATGCTGGGGATGCTGGTCGATCAGCAAATCCTTGTGGTTTACGACTGGCCGTTCGGCGCGACGGTGGCAACGGTGCTGGTGGCGATCGTGCTGGCGGTCAATGCGCTATCGAACCGGGTGTTGACACGCCGCGACGTGAAGGCGCCGGCATGAGCGAGCGGATGGGCGGACCGCTCACTTGGGCGCTCGGGCTCGTCGCGGCGGCGACGATGCTGTTTATCCTCGCGCCGTTGCTCGTCACCCTGACGATTTCGATCGAGCCTTCGCCGTTTGTCACGTTCCCGCCGCGCGGGTTCACCCTCGGCTGGTACATGCGGGTGCTGGCCGACCCCGAGTTTCGCCAGTCGTTGGAATTCAGCACGCTGCTGGCGCTCGGAGCGACAGCGGGCGCGCTGGCCGTCGGCATGCCGGCGGCCTTCGCGCTCGCCCGTCACGACTTTCCCGGACGGAGCGCGGCAACCGCGGCCCTGCTGTCGCCACTGATCTTTCCGGTGCTGATCACTGGTGTCGCGTTGTTGCAGATGTTCGCGAGGCTGAACTCGAACAATACGCCGCAAAATATGCTGATCGCTCATGTGCTGGTGACGATGCCCTATGTCGTGCGCACGGTCAGCGGCAGTCTGCTGCTCGCCGACACGGCGCTGGAGGATGCGGCGCGCACGCTGGGTGCCGGGCGTTGGATGGTGTTTCGCCGGATCACCGTGCCGCAAATCGCGCCGGGGCTCGCGGCCGGCGCGCTGTTCGCGTTCATGGTGTCGTTCGACAATTTCCCGATTTCGCTGTGGCTGGCCGACGCCCAACACAACCCGATCCCGATCCTTGTTTTTCAACGCATCGCCAATGTCTTCGATCCGTCGATCGCGGCGATTTCAACGCTGATGATCGTGTTTTCGATGGGGGTCGTCATCGCGATGGAACGGGCTATCGGTTTGCGCCGCGCCGTCGCGATTTAGTTATCAAATTTTTCCTGAGGAGCACGCAATGAACCAGAGCATTCGTCGCCGCACCCTTATTGCCGGCGCCGCCGGAGCGCTCGCGGCGCCGCTGATCATCGGGCGGCGCGCCGCGGCCGATGAGCGCTCGATCACGGTCGGCATCTATACGGGGCAGCAGGGCGAGGTCGTGCGCAAGCAGATCATCCCGCCCTTCGAAGCCAAGCATAACTGCAAGGTCTACACGACGCAGGGCGTGACGCTGGAACAGATCGCGCTGATGCGCAGTTCGCGCAACAACCCAAAATACAGCGTCATGTTTGTCGACGATGTCGGGGTTGAGATCGCCAAGCGTGAAGGGCTGATCGATCCACTGCCGCGCGAGCAGATCCCCAGCATGGAAAAAGTGCTGCCGCGGTTCATCTTTTACGGCGGCTACGGTGCCGCCTTTGCGATGTCGGCAGCCGGGCTCGCCTACAACCCGCAGACGGGCAAGCCTCTGAAAAGCTATGGCGAGCTGTGGGACCCAAAGTTGAAAGCCCGTTTCTTGATGGAGACGCCAAAGGCGACGCAAAGCGTTTATCTGCTGATTGCGGCCGTATCGGTCGTCACCGGCAAGCCCTATGCCGAGACGCAGCACATGATCGACCAGGCTTGGCCGAAAATGGCGGCGCTGAAGCCGAATGTGCTGAGTATCTTCGACAATCAGTCCACCGCCATTCAGGTTGCTCAGGGCCAGGCTGATGTCGCCGGCATCTTCTATTCGAAGAGCGTCTATCCGTACACGATCAAGGGCGCGCCGATCGACATGTGCTACCCGCGCGAAGGGACGTTCGCCGGCATCAATACCGTGACCCTGGTGAAGAACGGACCGGAGCGCGAGCTGGCGATTGCCTTTATCGATTGGGTGCTGAGCCACGACATCCAGCAGCTGTTGGCGGAGCAGACGCTAACCGCGCCGTCGCTCGGGGGGCTCAGCTTCAAGCCGGATGTCGAGAAATATATGGCCTACCCGGAGTCGAAGATGGACGAGATGGGCATCTTCAGCCCCGACTGGACGGTCATCAACCCGATGCGCGCGAAAATCATCGAGAAATATAACGAAACGTTTGGAGCCTGACCGGGTGCCGGCCTCTCCCGCCACCCTGCGTCTTGCCGAGCTGACCAAGATTTTCGGCAACGCGCGCGCGGTTGACCGCATCTCTCTGAGCATCGAGCCCGGCAGCATGGTGGCGCTGCTGGGGCCCAGCGGCTGCGGCAAGACGACGACCTTGCGTATGATCGCCGGACTGCTGCAGCCCAATGCGGGTGAAATCTATCTCGACGGCGCGCCGATCAGCGGCGTGCCGGTCCATCGCCGCAATATCGGCATGCTGTTTCAGAACTATGCGCTGTTCCCGCATATGACCGTCGCGCAAAACATCGCCTTTGGTCTCGAGACACGCGGTCTGGCGCGTGTCTTGATCGAAAAGCGGGTCGACGAGGTGCTCCAGCTCGTGCAGCTCGGCGGCTATGGCGAACGCCTGCCGTCGCAACTGTCGGGCGGCCAGCAGCAGCGTGTCGCGTTGGCGCGCGCGATCGTTGTCGAGCCGGCCTTGCTGCTCTTGGATGAGCCGCTGGGAGCGCTCGATAAAGGCTTGCGGCAAAGCATGCAGGTCGAATTGCGTGCGCTGCAGCGCCGGCTGGCGATCACCACGATCATGGTCACCCATGACCAGGACGAAGCGCTGACGATGGCCGACCGCATCGTCATCATGCGCGATGGGCAGATCGAGCAGGCCGGTCGGCCCGAAGAAGTCTATCAGCGACCGGATTCACGCTTTACGGCGAGCTTTCTCGGGGCATCGAACTTCTTCCGCGGGTCGGTGGTCGGCAGGGGCGATGGTATCCTCGCGGTCGCGGCTCCGAATGGTTTGCAACTCAGTGTTCGCACAAACCGCGAAGTCGGCGGTGAGGTTACGGTTGCTTTGCGGCCGGAAGCGATCTCGGTCGACTTCTGCAATGGCGGAGCCGTTGGCTCAACGCCGAACAACACTCCCGCGGTGGTGGATCAACTCGTCTATCATGGCTTTGTCACCCACCTGCATCTGCGCCTGCCGAACGGGGACCCCTTGCTGGCGTATCTGCCGCACGGTGACAACTCGACGGGAAGACCGATAAACGCAGGCGCACAAGTGGTCGCCTATTGGTCCGACGACGCCCTGCACCTCGTTCGCGAAGAGCCGAATTGAGAACGGTTTGCCGCCCTTTACCGTAAAGCTGAGACCCGGTATCGATGGCCCGCCTGCTCTCTGCGGCTGTTTGTTCGCCCGTCGGATGTGCAGGTTGATTCCAAAACTAATCGAGCGCCGCCCTTAGCGTCGCGACAGATAAATCTTCAGCGCGGCATAGCTCAGCCAAAGCCGTCGCGCTTTCAAAAAATCTGCTCCCAAAATGATATCGGCATCGGAAAATGTTGTGTTGGTGACGACGAGTTCTGGATCGCGTATCGCCTCGGAGCCGATTTGCAGCTCCGAAAAACGGTGGATATGCGCCGGAAGCCGCTCGTCCGCCGCCCCGCGCGTCGTCAGCGGTCGATCGTGTTCGAGAGTAACCTCGCTGACGCCGGCCCGGTAGGCGGCGGCGGTAGAAATCGTGCTTCGTTGCGCGCCGGTGTCGAAAATCGCCGTCATCTCCCGATTATTGAGCCGCACCCGAAAGAAAAGGTGCTCATTGCGCGAAAGACCGGCGTTGAGAGCGGAGTATGGCCCGGCCCAAGGGGGGCCGTCCGAACAGGAGCGTGCGCCGTAGAGCGTGAGTTGCTGGTGTGCCAGATCGAGATCGTTGTCGAACTGGCTCAGCATGTCCGCTCCGAGCAATCCGTCAAGTTTGAGTCCGAGCGGTTGAGCCAGCGTCACTGCGCCGACGAGGGCGCGCCGCCACGGGACCGGAACGCCATCGGCAGTTAAGCTGTCGAATTCCACTTCTCGGGTTGGAAGGGCGCGGGCAAGCCCATACATCCGGCGATCGAAGATGACGCGTGGCGGCTGTGCCTTGATCCGAGCTGCGGCGTCAGAAGTCAGTACGGTCCGCTCGGCGCCAGTATCGAGGACCATCGTTATCGGGTGTTGGTTGGCCTGCAGCGTCACAATCGGCACATTGTCAAGCGTCGCGACCACAAGGCGACCCAAAGGCCGTGCCGCACAGGCACCGGCGCCCTCGAAGCGAACGCTCCGCGCGCGCTCCCCCGCGTGCAACGGCGTGACCAGGACAATCAACTCGGCCAAGAAAACCAAGAGGGCAGCGCAGCGGCCCATTCCAGCCCTATGCAATGCGTTCACCCGATCAACGCCTCGTTGGGGGTCAAGGGCAGCTCTGGGTTCCGAAGAGGCATATCGACTCGCTGTTGTTGCAGCGGGTATCTCGGCCAAGATTTTGGCAATTGTTGCGCTCGCGGTCCCGCGCTCCGCGACCGGCCGCCCGACGATTTAGCCTGAATGAATTGGTCTGGGCAAACTGCCGGTTGCTGTGCTGTCACAGCAGAGCATCAAGCTCAGCAGTGACGTTCCATGGCTCGGCCGCTACTGAGCTGGGGCCGGCTGCTCGACTTGAACACATGTCAAAGAGCCGATTTTTACTGGGCGCCCAAATTCTACGTTCGCCGGCGCTTTGTAATCACCCGCAAAACCCATGAAGTTTGCTTCTGAAAACAATCGCCACGTACCGTAGACAACCTTTGCGGATGCGGCCGTTTCATGCCATGTCGACGCGACGTCAGTGGTATCTCCGCGTACCGGAAGCGGAACGCCCGCCAATCTGGGTAGCGGGTACAGATAGAGGAGGCAGCCGGGGCCGGTATATTGATGTGGCGCGGGTGTGCAGGCTGGGGCCGCGGCCGCAAGGCCAAGGGCCATGATACAGGTCATCCCGCTTTTGAAGCGCATGTGTCGGGTCCCGTTCTATTTCGGGTCTATATATCAGGTTGTTGCAAAGCCAGATAGGGCGTTTGCCGATCACTATCACGGCCTATGGTGGAGGGCTCTATGCTGGGTTTGTGGTTCAACCGCAACTCCCTTAACCCGCGGTGATCATGGAAAGGCAATCATGGTTGTTTCTGGCGATGCGGCCCGTGGAGATAGGTAACAAGTGGGCCAGCCAAAGACAGTTGCGCCAGTTCACTCGGCCTGATGAAGCGCGCTGCCACAATTTCCCGATTGTCGAGGTGGAGCTTGGGTGTGTCATTCAATCGCAGTTCAAAGAAATGGACGTGATCTCGCCGTCCATCCCACATTCCGTATGCGACACCCGCGGGGATCAGCGCGGGCACCACGAGACCAATTTCCTCTTCGATTTCGCGCCGCGCCGCGGCCTCCGGTGTCTCGCCGCGCTTGATGCCGCCGCCGAGCAAATGCCATCCCGAACGATAAGAGGGGCGCACCAGCAAAAGATCCGATCCCACATAAACAGCCACCAACGCGCCTATGTGTGAGGGATGGATCAGCGCCCACCACAAACGGGCAAGTCGGGAGCCAACGCGAAAAACGATGCGCCGGAGAAGATCTCGGGACGTGCGCCCAAGGACTTCGTGACGAACTCCAGGGAATTTCATGCGCGATCGAATGAAGTTTAGCGGCCTCAACACTGCGGTATCTTTTATCAAGGTGAGCGCCGTTGTGCTCGTCGATGCGAGAGGTCCAAAATGACACCAGCCCCCGGGTTTGCTGCCAATCCCGATTACAAGATCCTGTTCGAGCCGTCGCCGCGGCGGGTGCGCGTGCAGTTCGGCGGTGAGACGATCGCCGACAGCACCTTGGCCCATCTGCTGTTCGAGACGCGGCATCTGCCGGTTTATTATTTCCCGCGCGCGGATGTGCGCTTCGACCTGATGCGCGCCACCGAGCATCACAGCTACTGCCCTTACAAGGGCACCGCCGCGTATTGGAGCATCGCGGCGCGCGGGCGTGTTTCCGAAAACGCGGTCTGGGGTTATCCCGAAGCCTTCGCGGAGGTCGCGGCGATCGAGGATTTTGTCGCGTTCTACTGGGATCGGGTCGATCACTGGTATGAGGAAGACGACGAAATCTTTGTCCACGCGCGCGACCCGTATAAGCGTGTCGATGTCGTCAATTCCTCGCGGCCGGTCGAAGTGATCATCGGCGGCGAGACGGTCGCGCGCACGACGCGAGCGCGGTTTCTTTACGAGACCCGCTTGCCGACGCGCTACTACATCCCGCCGGAAGACGTGCGGATGGACCTGTTGGTCTCTAGCGACAAGGTCACGGCTTGCCCCTACAAGGGCACCGCGCGCTATTACTCGGTGAAAATCGGCGACCAGTTGTTTCCGGACATTGTCTGGTTCTACCCGGAGCCGATCGCTGAATGCCCGAAGATCAAAGGCCATCTCTGCTTCTTCAACGAGCAGGTCGACGAAATCCGGCTCGACGGCAAACCGGTACCGCGGCCGGTGACGCCGTGGTCGAAGGATTGGAAGGATAAGGCGGCGACGGTTCCCGACCAGCGCGGACCCGTCACGAGGCTCTAATCGATCACAACGGAATGACGAGCAGCGTGTCGATCTTGGGGCTGTCGAGGATGACCAAGCGCTCGATAAAACGGTAGGGCTGTTTAGCGATGTCGATGCGGTCGAGATAGCGCCCGGTCGCGAACAAGGTCGTCTCGCCCGAATGCATGATGCGCGCGACCATGAAATTGGAGCGCGCTTCGGCGACCCCGCCATCTTGCGCGAGGATACGGGTCGGGCCGACGAGATGGCGGTAGCGGTGCGCCTCGTACATCAGCACGCGGCGCAGCGCGGTCACGCGATCAACCAGCATACTGCGCCCAGCGCAGTAGATGACGCCATGCCTGAGGCCCGCCTCATGGCTTTCGCGGTCGGTGATCAGGTAGCGGCATTGATCGACAAAGAGATCCGGCCATTCCTCCAGCCGGTCGTCGTCGATGCGGTCGCCATAAGCGGCGAACAACTCGGCGATGCCGAGCCTGACATCTAAATTGGCCATCATTCCCCCGTCGTCATTCCCGCGAAAGCGGGAATCCAGAACGCGCCCGGAACAGCCGCCCCTGGACCCCCGCCTGCGCGGGGGCGACGAGAACAGCGGGCGCATCCACGGCTCAGACGCCCATCAGCGCGCGGTAATACTTCCAGAAGCCGCGGATCGCAGCCTCGGTGGCGCGCACGGTGCCGGATTGGGCGTCGTGCCCGCCCATCATCACCACGCCGTTGCCCTCATCGTTGTATTGCAGCGCGCGCTGGACAAAACCGCCGACGCAGCCGTCCTCCATCGAGATGTAGCCGGCGGCGCCAATCAGATTGCCCTGGCGCAGGCGGCGCTCGCGCATCGTCTCGTCGTCATCGACAAAGCCGAGATGTATCCAGTCGAGTTCGGTCTTTTCCAGCCCGCGCGGTCGGACGACGCGGATTGCCACCGTGTTGCGGATCTGCTGCAGCACCATGCACGGAAACACCGAAAGGATCTGCACGGAAACCTGGTCGCCGTATTCGTCCACCGAATCGATGATCGAATCGTCGGCAAGATGCAGGTCGCTGTCGGAACGCAGCTTGGCGGCTTTGTAATCGGCGTCCTCGGCCGCGTAGTCGAGCTGGATATAGCTGAAATGGTTGCCGCCCTCGTCGCTGATCTTATAGCCGCCGGGCTGGCTCAGCCGGTTGATGTGAAATGTCGTGAGGAACGAGTGCAGGATGCTCGCGTGGTAGGAGTCTTTGACGTTCTCGAAATAGAGCTTCCAGTTGTTGGGCAGGATTTGCGTGCTGCGGCCGATGATTTCGGCCGGCCGCCGGCCAGCGAAGACGCGCTTGATGCCGCCGACCACGCCTTCACCGAGATAGGCTTGCAGGTCGGCGACCGAATCGCTGAACGAGCCGAATACCAGCCCGCACAGTTCCTCGACCCGCAAGCGTAGCAGGTGGTGATCTTCCTTGCGGAATTCCGGCGGCATCCCGCCTTGGCGCTTGACGCCTTTCTCAAATGCGACGCCGGTCAGGTGGCCGGCCATGTCATAGCTCCAGCCGTGATAGATGCAGGTGAGTTCGCGGCCGTGTCCCTTTTTGGTGAGGCACAACAGATTGCCGCGATGGGCGCAGCGGTTGACAAAGGCATTGATCGCGCCGTCCTCGCCACGCGCGACGATGACCGCGACCTCACCCACCGTAGTCGCCACCCAATCGCCGGGATTGGGAATTTCGCCGGCGAGGCAGAGATAGCTCCAGGTCTCGCCCTTGAAGATGCGCTCCTGTTCGAGAGCGTATTGCTCGGGGTCGGTATAGACGCGAAACGGCACTTCGCTCAGCGCATTCGACGGCCAGTTCACTGAACCATCGAAGCGGACGTCTTGCACCGACATTGGCGACCTCACGGCTGAGATATTCGACCGGTCAACTATGCGCTTTTCCGGCCGATCGCGTCTATCGGCAGGAGGTGTCTCGCTGTTTCCGATTCAGGACGGAACATCATCTCGTCATCTAAGATATTAATTCAGATACATAAACCGTCGATTCGAACAGCGGAATAACAGCAAAATAACAGCGAGAAAACAGAGGCGTAACAGCGATAGAAACGGCGGGATATCAGCAACAAAGCGACGGCGGCCATTGCACATTCGCACGCGTCGTTGCTGTCAGGCATCGAACTCCCTGTTGGTGTATAGGGAACATATAAGGAACATTTCCAAGAGGTAATTATCGTGGCGGCGCATGAATCCCGATACCGTTGCGGCATTGGTACGGCTCGGCGATGCCGGATAGAATGCCGGGATAAAATCTTGGGAGGACGCCATGAGAGTTCCGACAGATGAAATGATCAGCGGTTTGCTGCCGGCGGAGACCTCGTCATTCCCGTCGCCGGTGCCGACGCAGATCGTGTCCAGCGACGAATATCTGCCGATCCCGCAAACGGCGGAGCAGCGCGAGGTCGAGGCGCGGCTCGTCGAGATGAGCGACCGGCTCGCCAAGCACCAGGGCCTGTCGCGGCGGCGGTTCTTTCAGACGGCGGCCGGGATGGCGGCATCATTCGTCGCGATGAACCAGGTCTTCGGCAAGTATTTCGCGGTGAGCGAGGCCGAGGCGGCGACCCCCGAGCTGGCCAACCAGCTCGCCGAGGCACAGTCCAACCAGTTCATCTTTGACGGCCACACCCATTTCCTGCGCGACGACACGCGGCTCACCGGCTTTGTCAAAGGGCGCGAGGCAGTCGGCCAATGGGGCTGGAACAAGGAGCTGTCGGGCAAGGAACAGACGCTCGACGACCTGAAATTCAACAATTACGTCAAAGAACTCTACATGGACAGCGATACCAAGATGACGATCCTGTCCAACTCGCCCTCGGTCGAAACACAGGATTGGTTCCTGCCGCAGGAGCAAGTGTTCAAGACCCGCGCCGAGGTCAATGCCAAGGCCGGGACCAAGCGGATGATGGCGCATTTCACCATCACCCCGGGCTGGGACGGTTGGCTCGACAAGGTCGACGAGGCCGTTGAGAAGTACAAGCCGGATTCGTGGAAGGGCTACTCGGTCGGCGACAACACGCACAAGGAGCTGAACGGCCACCCCTGGCACGCCGACGATGAAAAGCTGATGTACCCGTTCTACGAGAAGATCGCCAAGACCAACATCAAGAATGTCTGCATCCACAAGGGGCTGTTCGCGCCGGCGATCGCCGAAAAATTCCCGCGCCTCCTGCCTTATGCCGATGTCAGCGATATCGGCAAGGCGGCGAAGGATTGGCCGCAGCTGAATTTCCTCGTCTACCACTCGGCCTATCGCTGGGTCGGCGCCAACCCGGCCGACGCGATGGCCGAGTTCGACAAGACCGGCCGTTCGTCCTGGACCAGCGATCTCGCCGAAATCCCCGAGAAATACGGCGTCAAGAATGTCTACGGCGATCTCGGGCAGATCTTCGCCTGGACCGCGGTCGCGCAGCCCCGCTTGGCGGCGGCGCTGATGGGGATGCTGGTCAAGGGACTGGGACAAGACCACATCGTCTGGGGCACCGACGCGGTGTGGACCGGCGCGCCGCAATGGCAGATCGAAGGGCTGCGGCGGCTCGAAATCCCCGAGGATATGCAGAAGAAATACGGGTTCAAGCCGTTGGGGCCGGCCGACGGGCCGCTCAAGACCGCGGTCTTCGGCGGCAATTCGGCGCGGCTCTACCACCTCGACCAGCAGCATGCCGAGTTGGTCAAAGGCGACCGTTTTGCGCAGCTCAAGGCCGATTACCTCGCCAATGGCGGCGGGCGCAGCAATCTGCGTTACGGCTACGTGGCGCGCCCGGCGTAACGCCGCTTCGCTGACGCTGAGGCGTCATTCCGGGGCGCGAGCAAAGCGAGCGAACCCGGAACCCATGAACACGGACCGTGCGAGTGTCGCGGAAGTTTGTGGTCATGGGTTCCCGCCTTCGCGGGAATGACGGATTTGATGGGCTCTCAGAAGCATCGAACGCGCCGCGCGGTGATCGCGGCGGGGCTTGGCCTTGCCGCGCTGCCGGCGCGCGGCGAGGTGCCGCCTCCTGGAACGCAACCCAAAATCTCGCCGGCCGAGGCGCAGTATCAGCCGATGCCCAAGGGTTTGTTCAGCTGCGGCGTCTGCACGTTCTTTATCAAGCCGACCTCGTGCAAACTCGTCGCCGGCGCGATCAGCCCAACCGGCTGGTGCAAGCTCTTCGACCTGGTGGATTAGGCGCCGTGGGTCTGGCCGTGCGAGGTGGCACAGGGGCCGATGGGATCGTAATCGTCGCACGGACCACTCGTGTCCCCGCATCCGGTCAGCCAAAGACCCAGCACGAGCACCCATAACAGCCGTGAAGCGAGTCGTTTGCGGCCGCGCATGTTCGATCTCCATCCTGCTCGATCGCCGTGAAGAGGCTGCGGCGTCCGGCGATGCCGGAGCGCGGAAGCATGTATTCACCAAAACTGCAAATCTAAGGCGCGGTGGGCCTCACTTTTTCGCGACCAGCCGACGGGCGAAAGGCCGTTCTTAACCATGTTTCTCGCGGTCGCGCGGGAAGACCGCGCCCATGTCTAGAGGGTTCTCCATCCAGGAGGGCCGTCATGCAGACCCATATCCTTCTCGCCATCCTGATCCTGGGCGAGGTGTTGGTATTCCCCCGGCTCTCGGCCGCGCTGCTCAGCGGCGTGGTGCCGCTCAACCCGCTCGGCTGGTTCGGTTATGGCGAACTGGCTGAGGTCACCATCGAGCGCCGCCGCTATCCGCTCGCCTATTGGCTGATCGTGTTTTCGCTGACGGTGCTCGTCATGTGTTTGGCGCTGTTCATCTGCGCGGTGGCGTTTCGCTTGGCGGTGTAAAGGCTGCGCGCAGCCATTTTTGATTATCGGGTGGCGGCTCGCAGTGATCGGTCAGGGGGCGGGCGGTGCAGCCGCGACGGCGGTGCATTCCGCCGGCATCTGGCTCATCAGCAGCGGCGCCGAAGGCGGGCTGGGTTTGGGGTGGCGTCCCTCCTTGGTAAACCAATAGTCGAGTTCCGCGCCGCAACCGTCGCCGGGGGGCGGCGGGGCTTGGTTCTCGCACGATTTCTGCCCTGGCGGGCAGGTCAGCCGAATATGGAAATGGTCGTCATGCCCAAACCATGGCCGCACCTTGCGAAGCCAGTCACGGTCGGCGCCCGCCTCGCGGCATAATTGGCGCTTGATCGCCGGGTTGACGAACATGCGCGCCAGTTCCGGCATCCGCGCTACCGTCTCATAGAGCTTACGGTAGGAGGGGTTCCACACCGCCGGGTCGACATTGTTGCCATTGGTGGCGACGACGCTGCGGGCCGCCAGGTTGTCGCGTTCCTCGGTGCTGAGCCGGCGGCCCGGCATTGGCATCACCCAGATATCGGCGTCGAGCCCGATTTGATGCGAGGCATGGCCGGTCACCATCGGCCCGCCGCGCGGCTGGCCGAGATCGCCGACCAGCAGCCCCGGCCAGCCGACGGCGGCGGGGATGCTATTTGCCAGACGTTCGATCGCCGCGATCAACAGCGGGCTGCCCCAGGCGCGATTGCGCGCCGGGCGCATCACCTGCCAGGTCGGGCCGTCGGCGGGAAGCTGAACCGCCCCGGCGATGCAGCCCTTGGCATATTCGCCGATCGACCGCCAAGGCCCGGCGTCAGGTCTGGCAATCTGGCCGAAGACGCGTTTGGCGGCATCGGACGGAAGCGCGGCGATCACGGCCGCCCGTTTTGCGGCCTCGGAAGCGGCGAGGTTCTCTGCCTGGCTCGATTGCGCCAAACTTAGGAGCAACAGCGCCGCCGTCCACAGGATCAGCCGGCGGGCCATCCCGGTCAATGGTGACATTTCGCGGAAAATTCGGTGGTATTTTGGTAAATTAACCATCAAGTTGCATCATATTTTATCCATATTGAGATTATCGTCATCAATGGCCCTGTGAGGCACCGACAGAAGAAACCCAACCCATGCCGGGCGCAGAGCCACCCCCTCATACGGCCAAGCGGATTCTCGTCGTCGAGGACAACGATCTCAACATGAAGCTGTTGAACGATGTCCTTGAAGCGCATGGCTATGAGGTGATGTCAACCGGCCGCGGTGCCGTCGCGGTTGACTGGGCGCGGCAATTCCTGCCTGACCTGATCCTGATGGATTTGCAATTGCCCGACCTGTCGGGGCTGGAAGCGACGCGGCAATTGAAGGCGGACCCGGCGACCAGCGGCATCCCGGTTATCGCGGTGACTGCGTTCGCGATGGCGGGCGACGAGAAAAGGGCGCTCGCGCATGGATGCGATGCCTATGTTGCGAAACCCATCGTCTTGCGGGAGTTTCTTAATCTGATCGCGCGCTTTATAGGGGAGGCGCCGCGGCCGAGGCTGATCTGACGCGTCGCTTTGTCGCCCCTCTCTTTGGTCGCGGCAACAGTCTCGTTTTATGGGGGCGATTGGGCATTGCCGCGGATAAGGAGACGGTTGGTGATCGCGGCAGCCCTTGTCGGGGGCGGCGCCTTCTTGGCGATGAACCCGGGCGTCGTCAGGGGGTTTTACGAAGACCTCTATCCGAACGACCCAGCAAAACGGCAAGCGCTCGAGCTGTGCTTTATGCAGGACCACAAATTCAACCGCCTGGAAGCGAGCGAGCGCGAAGCATGTTATCGCCGCATGCTGCAATCAATCGGTGATATTCCCCCGCCGGGCGCGGCGCCGCAGCAAGCCAACACAAATCTTGTCGACCTGGAACGCGCGGCCGCCGGTGGCAGCATGCCGCGTAACGACATTCGCCGGCTGGAGCAAAATCAAAACGCACTGCACCGGCCGCGCTGAGCGGCGGCCGGTGCGCCGAAGCCTCCGATCGGGGATCGCCGTCCTTTCCGTCGCGGCGGTGCCGGAGTAACGTCGCGCCGTGAAACAGCGCGGGCGTCGGGCCGCCACAATGAAGCTCTTCGGTTATTTTCGTTCATCGGCCGCGTTCCGCGTACGCATCGCGCTCAATCTCAAGGGCCTCGTCTACGAAGACGTCTTTATCCACTTGCGGCGCGGCGATCAGCGTGCCGCCGACTATCTCGCCGTCAATCCGCAAGGCCTGGTGCCGACGCTCGAACTCGACGGGCATGCGCTCACCCAATCGATGGCGATTGTCGAATATCTCGATGAGACGCATCCCGAGCCGCCGTTCCTGCCTGCCGACCCGGCGGGCCGCGCCCGCGTCCGCGCACTCGCCGCGATCGTCGCCTGCGACATTCATCCGATTAACAATTTGCGGGTGTTGCGCTATCTCAGTCGACCGCTCGGCCACGACCAAGCGGCGATCGAGACTTGGTACAACCATTGGATCGCGACCGGCGTCGAGGCGTTCGAGCAGTTGTTGATGGCGGGATCGGGCGCCGGGGAGTTCTGTCATGGCGACGTGCCGGGGCTCGCCGACATCGCCCTGGTGCCACAGGTGGTCAATTCAGAACGCTATCGTCTCGACCTGTCGCCTTATCCCACCACCGCGCGGACCTACCGGAATTGCATGCAGATCGACGCCTTTACCGCCGCTCATCCGAACAACCAGCCCGATCGCGATGATTAGCTTCGGTGCGATCATGAGGCTTTGTCGCCCGTCGCGAGCGATGGCCTGCGGCGTCGCCTTCATGGCAGTGCTTGTCGCCAGCGGCTGCCAGCCGGTGGCCGCCGATGACACAGGCGGGGCGCCGCTCAGTCAAAGCGACCTCGCGCTCATCCAGCGCACGATGAAGGAGGTCGAGAAAAGCTACGTCGAGCCGGTCAAGCCGGACGACCTCACCACCAATGCGCTCAAAGGCATGCTGACGCGGCTCGATCCGCATTCCGATTACATGACCGAGCGCGAATTCCGTGACCTGATGGCGACGACGAGCGGCCAGTTTGGCGGGGTCGGCATCGAGATTTCCGTCGATGACGGCGTGCCACAAGTGATCTCGGCGATCGAAGGCACGCCGGCTTCCACGGCGGGGCTGAGCCCCGGCGACCGCATTATCAAGGCCGACGGGCAGGCGCTGGTCGGCATGGACATCGAGGAAGTCGTGCGCAAATTGCGCGGCGCGCCCGGAACAGCGGTGACGCTGACGATCGCCCGCAGCGGCCGTCCCGTCTTCGACGTCAAGGTCACCCGCGCGATCATCAAGGTCGATTCGGTGAAGGCGCATCTTGAGCCGGGCCGCATCGGCTATGCGCGGGTCAGCACATTTGACGAAAATACCGCCGCCGAGCTGCGTGCCGCGATCGCCAAGATGAAGCAGGAAGCGGGGGGCAGCTATAGCGGGTTCATTCTCGACCTGCGCAACGATGCCGGCGGGCTGCTCGATGCGGCGGTTGAGGTGGCGGCCGATTTTCTCGATACCGGTACGGTGGTATCGACCCGCGGCCGCGACCCTGACGAGAACCGGGTCTACGAGGCACCGCCCAATGGCGACCTGATCCGCAACGTGCCGATGGTCGTCCTGATTAACGGCGCCTCGGCGTCGGCCTCCGAGATCGTCGCCGGTGCGCTGCAGGACGATCACCGCGCGACGGTGCTCGGCACGCGAAGCTTTGGTAAGGGCTCGGTGCAGAGCATCATCCCGATCGACAATCGCGGGGCGCTGCGCCTGACCACGGCGCTGTACTACACGCCCAGCGGCCGCTCGATCCAGGGGCAGGGGATCACTCCCGACCATGTTGTCACGCTGCCGAAGGATCAGCAGGTCGCAAACGCGCTGGTGACCTATGAGAGCGATCTTTACGGCTCGCTCAAGGCGACCGGCTCGCTCGCGCCCGCCAAGAAGAACGCGCCGCTACCGCCGGGCGCCCAAGTCAATGACCATCCGATCAACCCCGCGATACTCGGCACCCCACAGGACGCCCAGCTGCACGCAGCGCTTGAGTTCCTCAAGCGCCGCCCGCGCAGCGCTTCGGCGCGGTAGGTCCGCGCGTTAGAGCCGTGCGAGCAGCGGCGCGAGGAAGTCGCGCAGTGTCGGCGACCATTTGGCGTGCTCCGGCCCCGCCGAGCTGTGCCCAAGATCGCTGTCCAGCTCGAAAAACCGCGCCTCGACGCCGGCCGCTGCGAGCGCGTCCATGACGCCGGGCGCGATTTTCGGCGGAAACAGATTGTCGGTGCGGCACAGGATATAGAGCAGCTTGGCCTTGATCCGCGCGAAATCCGGCCGCGTGTCAAAACCAAGCAGCGCGCGGCGCAGAATGATCAGCGAATGCGCATCCCATTTCGCCGCCCAGGCAGCAGCCTGGTCGCGGATCGCTGCCTCGCGCTCGACTGGATCCGGGTAGCGCGGCTTGAGGTTATCGTCGATGCCGTAGCGTTTCAGCGTTTCGACGCGAATATCGGTCAGCGCGGTCAGCGGCAGGGCCTTGCCGTGATAGCGGCCGCCATGCCAGTCGGGGTCGGTTTCGAGCTTGGCGGTGACCTCGGCGAGCTGCTTGTCGGTGTTGGCCGAGGCCCAGGGCGCGGTGTTGACGGCGACGATCCCGTCCATGAAATCGGGATAGGCGACCGCCCATTGGAACCCCTGATAGCCGCCGTAAGACGGCCCGGCAACCGCCATCAGATGCTCGACGCCCAAGGATTGCAGGAGCAATTTCTGCGCGGCGACGATGTCGCGGATCGTGATGTTCGGGAAATCCGGGCCGTAAGGCTTGCCGGTTTGCGGGTTCACGCTCGCGGCGTTGGTCGACCCGAACGACGAGCCGAGCATGTTCGACGACACGACAAACAGCCTGTCGGTGTCGATCGCCTTGCCGGGACCGATCAGCCCATCCCACGATCCGGGTTGGCCGCCATTGGCCGGGTTGCGGCCGGCAGCCCGGTGGCTGCCGGTAAAGCCATGCGTCACCAGCACCGCGTTGCGGCCGTCGGGGGCCAGCGTGCCGTAAGTTTCGTAGGCGATGGTCGCCTCCGGCATCACCTCGCCATGGGTCAGGCGGAAGTCGCGGATCGTGAAAAACCGGTCCTCGACCGTGCCGAGGTCGCGTGTCGTGGGCGTTGCTCCATCCATGTCGCGTTCTCCTCCCAGCGCGTCGACGGATTGTGACACGCCGGTTTCGCCGCTGCCACCGCCGACCCACTACCCCAGTGAAAGCTTTTTCTTTCGGAACCGCCTGGTTCGCGCTACACGGCAACATCGACCGACCGACTAGGGGCCAAGATGCGCCGCTTGTTGATGATCCTGCCGTCGCTTGTCGTGCTCGCCGCCTGCGCCGACGGTCCGCCGCCGGTGTCGAATATCCCGGAGACCGGGGTTACGGCGAATTTTCCACCCGGCGCGGTCAACGGCGTGATTCATATCGCGGCGGTCGAAAGAGAGCCGTTGCGTGCCGCGGAATTGGTTGCGCCGGACGGCAGTACAACCCCTGCCGGGTCGCTCGATGTCGACGCAAACCCGCAGCGGATCGGCGGGCAGTACGCGGTCACCGATCCGTGGCGCGCCAGCGGCTGGGGCACCAACGGGATCAACCCGCTGCCCACCGGCGCGCTCGACCCGACGGTGCGTTCGCGAAACGAGCTACTGGAGATGGTGTCGACAGCCGACATCACGCTGCCCGACCCGGTCGCTTACCGCCAGGATTGGCGGAACTACAAGATCAGGCTGAGCTTTGCCGGGGCAGGCGATCAGCTCGACGTGCGCGAAATTCCCGCGCCCGCGCCGCCTCCCGAACCGAAGAGCGGCGCGTCCTAAAATGCGTCAGACATTGCCGCCGGCGCTGCTGGCGGGGGTGCCGATCATCGCCAGCACCTCGCGTCGCGTCGTCGCGTCGGTGCGGAATGCTCCCAGCATGCGGCTCGTCACCATGGTCACGCCGGGCTTGTGCACGCCGCGTGTCGTCATGCATTGATGCGCCGCCTCGATCACCACCGCGACGCCTTTCGGGCGCAGCACTTCGTCGATCGTGTTGGCGATCTCGGCGGTCATCTTTTCCTGGATTTGCAGCCGCTTAGCATAGACCTCGACAAGCCGCGCCAGCTTTGAGATGCCGACCACCCGGCTGCTCGGCAGGTAAGCGACATGCGCCTTGCCGATGATCGGCGCCATATGGTGCTCGCAATGCGATTCGAAGCGAATGTCCTTCAACAGCACGATTTCGTCGTAGCCGGAGATTTCCTCGAAGGTCCGGTGCAGCAGTTGTACCGGGTCTTCGTCATAGCCGCTGAAAAATTCCTCATAAGCGCGCACCACGCGATCGGGGGTGCCGAGCAGCCCTTCGCGCTGCGGATTGTCGCCGGCCCAGCGGATCAGCGTGCGAACCGCCTCCATCGCCTGGTCGCGGGTCGGGCGCATCGCGGCGGCGAGCGGCTTTGAAATATCGTTCATGCTTGTCTCTTTCCAGCCGGCATTCGAAGGGGCCGGCCCGTTAGGCTTTTAGTTGAGGCGCCGGGTCTCTTGCGGGCTATCGAGGGAGAAGGCGGGAACTTGGATAAGGAACCGTTCACCCGCCACGGTCTCCATCTCGTAATCGCCGACCATCATGCCCGACGGCGTCGTCAACGGACACGAGCTGGTGTATTCGAAGGCCTGACCGGGCTTTAGCACCGGCTGCTCGCCGACGACGCCCGGGCCGCGAACTTCCTGCAGCCGGCCGAGTTCGTCGGTGATCTGCCAGTGGCGATTGCGCAGCTGGACGGTCTCGCCGCCCTCGTTCTCGATCCGCACATGATACGCCCAAACAAAGTGGCGTTCGTCGGGCGAGGAGTGCTGATCGAGATAGAACGGCCGGACCGTGACTCTGATCGAACGGGTTGTTTCGGAATACATCCTTTGCCCTCTGTCGCGGCGGGTTATGTCGGGTGCGGTGCCAGCCGCATCAAGCGTCGCCGCCGGTGGTGCGTTTGCGGCCGCTAGTGCAGCCGGGGCGCCTTCAGCAGCCGCGTGCGGTCGGCGGAAGGGACGCGAACCGTCATCTGGTCCTTGTCGCGCTGAACCTGGAGCACCACTTCGCAGCCGGCCGCGCCGCTGGCCCAGACTCGGCGCCAGAACGAGGCGAGGCTCGACACCGGGTCGTCGCGCACCGCGAGGATGCGGTCGCCGGGCTTGAGCCCGCTCTTGATCGCCGGGCCGCGCTCCGACATGCCGGCGACGACCACGGCGTTCTCGTCCTCGACCTCCGCGGCGTAAAGCCCCAGCCACGGCCGGGGCGGCCGGTTCGGCCGGCCGTAAGTCATCATGTCGTCGAGGATCGGCGGCAGCAGGTCGATCGGCACCACCATGTTGACGTCGCGGCGCAGCTCGCGTCCGTTGGAGCGCTGCACATGCAGCGAGCCGATGCCGACGAGCGTGCCGTCGGCGCCGATCAGCCCAGCGCCGCCCCAAAACGGATGCGCCGGCGCGGTGAAGATCGCGCGGTCGAGCAGGTATTCCCAATGCCCGGCGAATTCCTGGCGGGCGACAACCTTGGCGGCGATCGCGTGGCGCCGCCCGCCCTCGGCAGCGATCACCACCTTGTCGCCGGCGCCGACCCGCCCCGTCCCCAAATCCAGCGCCGGAATGTTAAGTCGCCCGAGCGCCTGAACCAACCCGAAGCCGGTTTCCTGGTCGTAACCGATCACTGTAGCCGGCACCGCGCCGCCGACCGCCGAGGTCAGCCAGATCGACTCTGCCTCGGTGATCAAATAGCCGATCGTCAGCACCAGCCCGTCCTTGCGGATCAGCACGCCGCTGCCGGCGCGTTCGGTGCCGAGGGTCGACGCGGTAAACGCGTCCTCCGGCACCGTCGCCTGCAACCCGACAATCCCGTTCAGTTTTTCGTCCAGATCGAACGGGACATCATCGGGTTTCGGCTGAAGCTCGTTCGGGATTTCCCAGTCGATGCTGCGCGCCATGATCGCGACTCATTCTTGAAAGACATTGCCACTATAACGCAGCAAGAGTGCGCCGGGATTTCCCTTGTTGTCAAAACCTGCCGGGCCGCCGGCACAGGCCGCGACGGGTTTTGGCACTCTTGATCCCAGAGTGCTTGACAATGAAAACCGGCCTCAGTATCTAAGCAGCACTCTTGCCCCTAGAGTGCCAATTTAGGGTTGCTCAGTTCGTCTGCCACATCAAGGAGGATTTTATGGGATTTCGGCCATTGCATGACCGCGTGCTGGTGAAGCGCGTGGACTCGGAGGCGAAAACCGCCGGCGGCATCATCATTCCCGATACGGCGCAGGAAAAGCCGATGGAAGGCGAGGTCGTCTCGTGTGGGCCAGGCGCCCGCGGCGACGATGGCAAGCTCGTGCCGATGGACGTCAAAGCCGGAGATCGGATCCTGTTCGGCAAGTGGTCGGGCACCGAGGTCAAGCTTGACGGTCAAGAGCTGATCATCATGAAAGAGTCCGACATCATGGGCGTGATCGCCTGACCGTATCTGGAGGGATAGCAACATGGCAGCCAAGGAAGTCAAATTTCATTCCGACGCGCGCGACAAGATGCTGCGCGGCGTCAACATCCTCGCCGACGCGGTCAAGGTGACGTTGGGGCCGAAGGGCCGCAATGTCGTGCTCGACAAGTCGTTTGGCGCACCGCGCATCACCAAGGACGGCGTTACCGTCGCCAAGGAGATCGAACTTGCCGACAAGTTCGAGAACATGGGCGCGCAGATGGTCCGCGAGGTCGCCTCGAAGACCAACGACCAGGCCGGTGACGGCACCACCACCGCGACCGTGCTGGCTCAGGCGATCGTGCGCGAGGGCGCGCGCGCCGTAGCCGCCGGCATGAACC
>Ga0335085_10000309_pt1 | contig 145438 bp, 117 predicted proteins | sample Lox_Sample_45_FD_206712 | JGI IMG/M metagenome (GOLD analysis project Ga0335085, IMG submission 206712) | Soil microbial communities from Loxahatchee National Wildlife Refuge, Florida, United States - Lox_Sample_4.5 | ecosystem: Environmental > Terrestrial > Soil > Wetlands | place: USA...
GGGGGGCGCCGGAAATGGCGAGTCCGCCCGCCAAAAGGATACCGCCCGCAAGAGGAGAAATTTTTGACAGCCCGCGTATATGAGAGATATCTTTCGCTTGCGTGAGAAACAATGCCGACCCTGTTGCAAAGAAACACATGGACTTCGTCAATGCATGACTAAGGATTTGAAAAGTCAGCCCATAGTTGGCGAGGGGGCCTCCGAACCCCGCGGCCACAAAAATGATTCCAACATGTTCAATAGTAGAAAACGCGAAGAGGCGTTTGTATTCTTTCACTTGAATAATAAGGATCGCGGCGGCGGCGACAGAAATCAGTCCGAAAACGATCAGCCATGTATGAACAACTTCAATCCCGGGCGCCGAAAGTAAAGGTAACAATTTGATGATCACGTACGGAGCGGTACATGTTTCAACAACGGAAAGAAGCGCAAGCACGGGGGAAGGCGCCTGGCTATAAGCATCGGGGAGCCATGTGTGGAGGGGAACAAGGCCGGCTTTTGTCCCGAAACCTACGATCATAAAAACAAATGCTGTTTTCACGATTATCGGCGGCATCCGGTCTGAAACACGCAGTAACTCGCTCCACGTAAAATCAATCCCGCCCGCAGTTTTCATCGCCCAGTACAGCATCAATACTCCAAAGAGCGCAAACGACGCACCGATACTTGTGAGGATCGCGTATTTCCAAGCAGCTTCAAGAGCCTCGGGCGTCTCTTCGAAGGCGACAAGAAAAACCGATGCCAATGTAGAAAGTTCGACAGCGATCCACACCAACGCTATTTGGGAAAATATCGGAACGGCGATCATCGACAAAAGAAAAAGATTAAATAGCACGTAATACCGTCGCACTTTGGGCAAATCTCCCTTGTACGCTTCTGTTCCGATATATCCCGTTGAAAAAATTGCAGATGTCAAACCGACGAACGTAATCGTAAGCAGCATCACTGCGTCGAACGCATTGCAGGTCATCCATTGATTCACAGTAACTGCTGTTTGACCGTGCAAAATGTCGGCGCCGATCGAAAGCGCAGTACCGAACTCGACGAGACCGGCTGCTACCGTTAGCCTTCCGGCGAAATGATTCGATTTCCAGGGAATCAGCTCAAGCGCCGATGCAATTAGCGGGAGGAGCAGCAGAACGATCAATTGCATAATGACATCACCCTTCTTTCAGTTCATCAAGGTCGCCGACTGTGGTATGCCCGACACGCTCATCGATTTTCTTTGTTAATAAACCGAGCACGACAACGATAATCACCACGTCGAATGCGGCTGCAAGCTCGGCGATCATCGGAAGGTCGGGAGCGATTGAGATGCCGGCAAAAAATGCCCCGTTCTCCATCGCGAGAAGGGCCATAAGTTGCGGGAGCGCTTCCCGCCTGACGACGATCGCGTATGCTCCGATGAGCAGCACCGCTGTTCCCACAGATGCGTTGACAATGATGTCTGTGTCAGCCGATTGTACCAACGGCTCCATGATAACGTAGGCAAATCCCGTCAGTGCCAGCGCGGCGAGTAACGAGCTGGGGATGCCGACGCTTAACGTGACTTCGCGTCTTGCATGCATGTCTGCTCCAAGTCTACCCCGCAGGAACAGAGGGATGAGCAGAACCTTGGTCGCAACCGTGATGACTGCAACAGCATAAAGGTGGAAGGAATTGTTCACTAAACCGAGCAGGGCTGCCGAAAAGGATAATAATAACGATTGCAAAATAAAAATACGCACTGCAGCGAGAACTTGTCTTGTCGCGATAAGCCCGAAAGTCACGAGGAGAAATAGCCCTCCCACGAGCGGGTTCAAATGCCGGGCGAGAACGGGATCGAGCATAAACATCCTGCTTACAATTCAAGAAGTTTGGTTAACACAGCCGCAATAGAGATGATGAACGCAACGCTGAGGAACTCAGAAATTCGGAAAAGGCGCAATTTGGAGAACGATGATTCGACGATCACAAGCAGCGTAACAACCGCAAGCAATTTGCAAAACACGAGCGGAACGGCGATCAGCACTTCTCCGAAGCTCTGTCCCGATGCCAGGCCCCAAGGCGACACAAGCACGTTGCAGAAAATCGATAAAAGAACGAACAGTTTCATCGAACCGGCCCATTTCATCAGCGCCGCGCCCGATCCCGAATATTCAAGAGATTTCGATTCATCTATCATTGCCAGTTCAAAATGACCCGAGGGATTGTCGACAGGGATGCTTCCGGTCTCCGCTATGATGAGCATAAAGAATGCGACAATGATCAATACGTGAGACGGCTCAAAAAAATTCGAAAGGCTTTCTACCCAATATTGCTGAACGATGTAGGGAATCGTTGACCCTGCAACGAAGGCGACGGTGAAGAAGACCATCATGAAGACCGGTTCGGCAAGAAAACTCACCATCCGCGTCCGGCTTGCCCCCATTGCTCCGTACGGGTTCGATGTATCCACGGCGGCGAGCGTTGCAAAGAATCCGGCTAACGCAAGCACAAAGCCACCGCCGACCATATCGCCCATGAATGCAAAAAAAAGCGGATATGAGGTAAGAACGGGAATGAGCAGAGTGACAAAAATAGGGGCGGCGAACACGATGTACGGTGTGATGCGAAATATCCATGTACTCGTTTCCGGAAAAACCTGATCCTTGTGGAACAGTTTCCAAATATCGAAATATGTTTGGAAGATACTCGGCCCACGTTTTGATTGCAGGCGTTCCTTCCACCTGTTCAAGATTCCCTTGAGCAGTGGGGCCAGAAGCATGACTGTTATGACTTGGAGAACGTTAAAGCCAATTTTTTGTATCATGCAAGTATCCACCTAAGAAAAGAAATTCGACGGCAGCAGCATAAACGAAAAAACTCCTAGCACTTCTGTCGCTGTAACTTGGAGGACATCAGTGTAGGAGTCATCAATCCCGTTTGTCAAAGGGATGTTAGTCCGGCGAACTCCATCGCCAGTGCTAAAGTAATAAAATACTATTTCAGTGTCAAAGCGTAAAGCGATTAGGTGATGGTGCATTTTGGATGCCCGCCAGAAGCATGCGGGCATGACGTGTCTTGTGTCGCGTCATTCCCGAACGTTTTTATCGGGAATCCATAAACCGAAGAAATCGGGATGTTCACAATGCACCACTACCAGCGTTTAAATTGTCAAGAAGGTTTTTTGAATCTATAGGATATTTTTCGATACGACGGTGACATTGTTTTCATACGTGTAGACGATCACTTGCCCCGTTTCAATCGATAGACGTGCAACTTCATCGTTGCTCAGGCGGTCTATTTCTTTGACGATTGCCCTCAGACTATTTCCATGCGCCACGACCAAGACATTCAGGCCATCTTTAATATCCATCATGATTGTCGAATGTACATAGGGTAGAACTCGCATTGCCGCATCGTGCAGACTCTCTCCATTGGGCGGTGCAATATCGTAACTGCGCCGCCAGAGCATGGTTTGCTTTTCACCATACTTGTTCGCGGTTTCCTCTTTGTTAAGACCCTGAAGATCGCCGTAACGCCGTTCATTCAGCGCTTCATTCTTGATGACTTCAACATCGGAGACATGAAGTTCGGCCAGAACGATCTCGACGCTCTGAATTGCCCGCGAAAGACGCGAAGTGTATGCCTTGTCGATGCGAAAGCCGGCAAGTTTTGCGGCAATGGCTTTGGCTTCCGCAATTCCCCTTTTCGTTAAGGGGGCGTCGATCCAGCCGGTAAAAAGGCCGTCTCTATTATATGTCGACTCGCCATGCCGGGCAAGAATCAGCTGAGGCATTTATTTTGCTGCGCACTTGAACGCATTGGAGCCGGCGAACCGTGCCTGTGGTCCAAGTTGTGCTTCGATCCGCAAAAGCTGATTGAATTTTGAAACTCGCTCGCTCCGGCAGCCGGATCCGGTTTTCAGATGTCCAGCGCCGACTGCAACCGTCAAATCGGCGATGGTAGTGTCTTCCGTTTCGCCGGATCGGTGTGAGATAAAACAGTTGTAGTTGTTCCGTTTTGCTAATTCTATTGTGTCGAGAGTCTCCGTTACCGTCCCTATTTGATTTAGCTTGATGAGAATGGAATTAGCGATTCCTGCATCGATCCCCTTTTGTAGAATAGCGGGATTGGTGCAGAAAATATCGTCGCCGACCAATTCGATTTTTTCATTCAGTTCTTCGGTCAGCATTTTCCATCCTTCCCAGTCATTTTCCGCCATGCCGTCTTCGAGCAAAATAATAGGGTATGCTTTTGTCCAAGTTTTCCAATGCTCTACCATTTGTTCGGACGTTTTCTTCCTCTTATCGGATTTAAAGAAAACATACTTTCCATGCTCCCACATCTCGCTCGACGCCGGGTCAATGCAAAGGGAAATATCCCCTCCCGGCATGTACCCTGCTTTCGTAATCGCTTCGAGAATCACTTCGAGCGCTTCTTCATTCGACTTAAGGCTCGGAGCGAACCCGCCCTCGTCGCCGACGGCGGTGCTGTATCCTCTTTTAGCAAGCACTCCTTTCAATGTATGAAAGGTCTCGATGCCCATCCGGATTGCTTCGGCGAAGCTCGACGCGTGATGCGGCGCGATCATGAACTCCTGAAAGTCAACGTTATTGTCCGCATGTTTCCCGCCGTTGATGATGTTCATGCATGGAACGGGAAGGAGCGAAGCATTCGACCCTCCGAGATAGCGATAGAGCGGTATTCCGAGCGAACGAGACGCAGCTCTCGCGACCGCCATTGAGACTCCGAGAATTGCATTTGCACCGAGTCTCTCTTTGTTTGGAGTGCCGTCGAGTTCGATCATTGCGGCGTCGATCAATCGCTGATCGGCTGCCACCATGCCTGCGATTTTTGGTGCAATTTTGGTCTTGACATTTTCGACGGCTTTCAGCACGCCCTTGCCCGCGTAACGCTTTTTGTCCCCGTCCCGTAATTCAACGGCTTCTTTTTCGCCGGTCGAAGCGCCGGATGGAACAATCGCGGATCCTTGTGAACCATCGGCAAGAGTGACGTCGACCTCCACGGTCGGGTTGCCGCGAGAGTCGAGAACTTCTTGCGCGTTTACAGTCGTGATAATCATAGTTCGTTTCCTTTCTTAAGAAGAATTTATTAGAGGGGGCGATCCCACGGGCGGTCAATGCCCGGTTTACTGGAAAAGTGTTCTAAGGTTTCAATCCACGACGTCCATTCGGCGCCGTGGGGCGCGTCTTTGTAGCGAACGTCGTGCTTTTCTAAAAAAAGTTTCAGTTGATCGTAAAGCCGTTTGAGTTTGATGATCTGTTGTCGCAAAAAATAATCCAATGCCTCCGGTTCTTTTGCTTCAAGGACAAGCGTTATAAAATGTGGTCTACATGGAAGAATACGTTCCGCCTCAAACAGGGAACGAAATTCGTCGTCGGTGTACATCAGCGCGCACTGCCCCGCGTAAAACTCTTCCGCACGACGGCCGCCCGCGCAAATCATGCATTCTTCGACCGGCCGGATCGTGTTCAAAATTCTTTGCATGATAGGATCAGGCGCCTTTCGTCCTAAACGCTTTCGTTGTGCCGTCCTCTTAGTGGCGGAAGCTTCTTCCAACAGCCTGATCTCGGCATGCAGAAGGCTCTCGTGGAGCGTGGCAAGATGCTGGCCGTCGCTGTGGAGCTCGAGTTCGACATCCTTTGCAAGCCATGCATGACGGTTGCAAAACCCGAAAGAGGAATGTAAAACTTTTCGCACTCCGACGTCGTTCACGTACTCGTAGAGAATGCTGTCGACATGCTTGTGCATGGAGGCGTTTACAATCTCACACAAAGGGCAGCCGCCGGCCTGCAAGCCTTCGATCAGCCGAACCCATGGAATACTCCTTTTGTTTCGACTGACTTCGTTCTCGTCAATTTCCAGGAGGGGTGAAAGGTGTCTCGATTGATCCATGGTTACCTCGAATGATCTATATTGTCACAAGCCAATAGCTTTTCTCCCGACAAATTTTTCCGATACGCGGGGAATGGCGCCGCGTTCTTCGCCCGATGTGTTGTAATAGGATTTCGACGCAAGGCTCTCCAAAGCTGGAATCTCGCGAAGGAGCTGCTGCTTCTGCATCCCTTTTAACCATCGCTTAAGCGGGAGAGGTTTGAGTAGCCGGAGAACCGTCTCTGCGTGTGGAAAACACAACCCGGCGCTTTTTGAATACAGGTCGCGTTGGCCTTGATCTTTGAGGATATCGACCATTGCGAGCACCATCTGTTTCTCGTATGATGATAACGTTGCACAGAGACGACAGCGTATCGAAGGCGGGCTTTTATGCTGTTCGACATAGCCGATAAACGAAAGAAGCAATACGGCATTTGTACGATTGTTGGCAATTTTCCGAAATTGTCTAAAATGAAAATCGCAAAACCCCCCTCCATAAGGAATACCTCTTCGCACTCTTTCGCTCTGTGACACATTGTATTGCAACTTACTCAAGAGTGAAAATTCTTCTTCCTGCACGAGAGCGCATAACGGGCAGCGTTTTTCATCTTTCATTTTTGCCAACAAAAGCCGCCTAGATGCCGTCATAGATTTCGCCTGCCCTCAATCTTAGCCACTTCTTTTTCATCTTATCTGTGATATCGTACGTGTACAAAACATTTACCATAATTGAGGAACTCAAAGCGGGCACAGCCGGATGTACGCGGCGATTTAATCCGTCGCCCGCATCGTTAATGGAGGCGATATGCCGGTCGAGTTCTTTATCGGAAAAAAAAATCTCATTGCAATGCCGGCACCTGAATTGTCTTCCGCTCAGTTGCTCGATTGCATACGGTACACCGTGCCGTTTACGGAATTTTGCATGGATTTTGGGAAGCATCACACTCCTCAGATTTCTTCAAGATCATTGAGAATTCGCGCGAGATGGGATTTTATCTTATCTTGCTCGCCCTCGGTCAATTCCCCGTATCCGAGAAGTTGTTCTGGGCGCAGATTAAGGGCTACAGCGTAGAGATAATCCGCCATGTTGGTCAACTGTTGTTGGAGTGGTAATGGAGGAAATTTGATGTTAAATTCGCGGCACATCTCCTCGATGTCCGAACGCACCTTGCTCAATGCTTTGAGGAGCCTGTCCCGATCCGCCTCGTCATGCACCGGGTTAACGGGGAGAATCCGATGCGGGCTTTCGGGAAAAAGAAGAAGTCCGGTGAGGTTTTCCGTTTGTTGAGCAATTTCTTTCAGGATTGCCTGTACGGCATTTTTATGCGAGAATCCAAGTTCGGTCATATCATGTTTCCGAGCACGAAGTTTTCACCAAAGGACGAGTTGTGAATATATGAGGGTGAAGGATTGTTGTTGGAGTTTCATCCATAAAAATGCGAAATAATTTTACCGCAAAGGCTCCGTCGCCAACACGTGATGCCGTATTCGCGCCCATTAAAAAAACTCGCAGTTACCCCATATCGCCGGCCATGAACCGCGCCGCCATTTGCCATGATCTCGCCTCTTCTTGCGTGATGTGCTCACTGCTAAATTGAGAGGTACTTTTTCGTTGAAACTCGACGAGATGCGTCGACAAGATCGAGAGCTTTCTTTCGTGTTCATAGAGAATGAATTTCAGCGCGTTGCCATCAAGCCGCTCGCAGAGAGAACGCATGTGTGGAAAACACAATCCGCGGGACTTTTCGTACGTATTTTGAAATTCGGGATCGTTGCAATAATCAGCGATAAGGCGAAATGCGTAATCCGACAGTTCCGACTCGAATGAACACAACGCGCAATGATTCTGTTCCAGGATATTTTCGAATGGGTCTTTCGTCAGGTTGACGCGAACTTGTTCGACAAGGTCTTCGTAGACGATGGCAACTCCCATCCCGTGCAGCCTCCGCGGAACTATGTTTTGCACGAATACGCTGTGTCGACGACAATAGCCGAGCGACGACCTCATCCCTTCGCGGAACTCGCCGTTAGCGACCTCTTCGATGAAAGCCGTGGCGACATAATGGTTGATGGATCTCTTGAGTATGCTGCAGACAGGGCACTGCATGTCTTTGAGGAGGTCCAACAGATCGTTGTAGCCGAGAAATTTTTTTCTCGGCTCCTCACTGTTGGCCTTCCCCCCAAACCGGTCGAGAAACGAAATGAATCCCTCGATTATACGTTCATCCCAACCAATGTGTCGATTGCGACTATGCACGATTCGCGCTCGTCGTTCGTGATTTCTTCATGTGAGAACTGTAGCTCATGTTTGCGTATAAATTCATGTATTTGTCTTTGCACTGTTTCCAACTTTTCGGCGTGAAGAGCCCGAATCCATCGGTGAGTTTCCTTATCGTGCAGATGTTCAGCAACTGCGGCGAGATGTACAAGACAGAGGCCCGACGATTTATTCAGCGCCTCCTGCATCTCTTGGCGGCTAATGTGCTCCGCTATAGTTGCGGTAGATTGCTTCTCGTGGGCAAGTTTGAACAGGCACACCGGGCAGGTTTGTGTCGTCTGGAAGGCTCGTAGTGATTGTCGGCTCAACGCTGATTCAACTTCGTGAATGATGTCTGCATACAGAATGCTAACGCCGAGAGCGTCTCCGGCTTGCAATAACAATTGACTATGGACGAAACAGAATCCCAGTGAAGAGCGGAGCATCTTCCGTGTGGCGGGGTCGTTGACATTCTCATAAAGGAGATTATCAACGTATCGCCGCACGCCCTGCCGTGACAGTATGCACACCGGACACCCCTTCTGGCCGCAGGCGTCAAGAACATTGTAATAACCCGTAAATTTTTCCGGAGGGATATTTTCCTTCCCCTGTTTCATTTGCCGTGGGTGTACTTGATGACGTCGGCCTTCTCCAATGTGAGCATCCCACCGCACCCGGTTTCTTCAAATAATTGATCGACGATGGGGATAAATGCTCTGATATTTTCTTCCGTATCCACAATTTCGATGACAAACGGCAGGTCTTCGGAGAGTTCCAAAATCTTTGCCGTATGAATAACACGACTCGCGGCACCAAAACCCATAACCCCCCGCAAGACAGTCGCCCCGGCGAGTCCCTGCTCTCGCGCCTTCCGAACGATGACCTCGAACAGCGACTGATGATGGTGATGGTCGAGTTCGCCTAGAAAGATTCTTAATAGCTTTCCTTCACCCGAAAGTTTCATGATTGGCTCCTTTTACATTAGAAAAGCTTGCCTAATAAAATACCGAGAGTGGTACCAGAGAGACATGTGAAGAGCGTGAGTCCGATGTTTAACGCAGCAAGGAGGAATTCGGAGTCTCGAACCAAAGAAATCGTTTCAAAACTAAAAGAGGAAAATGTTGTAAACCCGCCAAGAATTCCGATGGTAAGAAATATGCGTAACGAAGGGGTGACAACAAAGCGCTCCTCAAATGCTGCCATCAAAAAGCCGATAATGAAGCAACCCAGGACGTTCACAACAAACGTGCCGTAAGGAAAACCACTGCCGACCCATTTTTGGACTGTTCCGGCTGCCCAGTAGCGCGCAGTTGCGCCGACGCCGCCTCCGATAAAAACAAGAACAAAATTCATCGCTGATTTATCCTCGATAGTTGTTTTGGTTTTCTAGACCCCCAAGAGCAAAAAACTCCTACAACGTTAGCACTAAGCTTCATTGTAGGAGTCATTAATTCCGTTGCGGGAATAGCCCTCGGCGAACTCCATCGCCAGGAGATAATGTAATCAAGCTGTATTAGAGTGTCAATAGTTGGTAGTGGTACGTTTTGTGTCGTATAGGGATACCATCTTAAGATCCCCGATAAAAACATTCGGTCTACGACCTCGTTGAGGGAATGACGCATCTTTTTTTCCATCATGCCCGCGTGTTTTAGGGGGGCATCCAAAACGTACCACTACCAAAGACCCGACTACCATTATTTCTGCGAAACAAGTTAACCCGTAATGTGAACGGTTCGCCTAAAATTAATATGTAATGCGAAAAAATCCAGTATGCCGTTGGACTCACCAAACCTTTTTCTTATATTGATGAACAAAAAAAGAAAAATCCAATCTCGTAACGAACAACGGAAAGTGAAACCTTGTACACTATTACAGTCATACCCGGAGATGGAATCGGACAGGAAGTGGTGGCGGGAGCGATTAAAGTTTTGGAAACTGTTGCGAAGAAGTACAGACATGAGATCTCTCTCAAGCGGGCGCTCGCGGGAGGGTCAGCGCTGGACGCCGTCGGAATCCCGCTCCCCGAAGAGACTCTGACGATGTGCAGGGAGAGTGACGCCGTCCTTCTCGGCGCTGTAGGCGGTCCAAAATGGGACAACAACCCGCCCTCACTGAAACCAGAACAGGCATTGCTTGGGCTGAGGAAAAATCTCGGCCTTTATGCGAACATCCGTCCGGCAAAAATTTTCTCGGCACTCATCGGCGCCTCGGCTTTGAAGCGTGAGGTTGTCGAAGGAGTTGACATCGTTGTCGTCAGGGAATTGACTGGGGGCATTTACTTCGGCACTCCTCGTGGGATCGAGCAGCGAAACGGCGAATCGGTTGCGACGAACACGCTTATCTATTCAAGTTCCGAGATCGAACGGATCGCAAAGTCCGCATTCGATATCGCCCGCAAGAGGAGAAAAAAAGTTTGCTCGGTCGATAAAGCAAACATCCTCGAGACATCGCAGCTTTGGCGGAAGACGGTGATTGCTGTGGCTCAGCAGTATCCGGATATCGAGCTTTCGCATCTGTACGTCGACAACTGCGCAATGCAACTGGTACGCAATCCTCGTCAGTTCGACGTGATCGTCACAGAAAATATGTTCGGCGACATCCTCAGCGACGAGGCAGCGATGCTCACCGGTTCGATCGGGATGCTAGCATCGGCAAGCCTCGGCGGGAAAGTCGCTCTCTACGAGCCGGTCCATGGCAGCGCTCCCGACATCGCCGGTCAAGACAAAGCTAATCCCCTCGCAACGATCGCTTCCGTCGCAATGATGCTGCGCTATTCGTTCAACCTCCAGAAAGAAGCCGACGACGTCGAATCTGCGATCGAAAAAGTGCTTGATAATGGGTATCGAACTCCCGATATTATGACGGAAAATTCGAAACGCATCGGCACAAAGGAAATGACGGAGCAAATCTGTTCCGCGATTATTCGACAATGAGCACATTGACAACTATGATAACGAGCACTCAAACGACGCCAGGCGTCCGAGCGCTCTCGTGTGTGTGACGAATCCATCGACCTCACGAAGCCTCGAAGAACACTCGAGGCTTTTTTATTTTAAGCCCTACAATTTAACGCGCATAGAAATTGTGCGACAAAGCCGCTAAGGACATTCTTCAACAATCTCTTCGCACCCTTACGTCATTGCGGCGAATTTGTTTGCAGTAGTATCACATCAGTCAGGCTTATTTATGATCACCATGAAATTCGGCGGGACTTCCGTCGGCGATATTCAACGACTGCAGGATGTTGCTTCCATTGTACATTCGTACCTTCCTCAGCGTCCCGTCGTCGTCGCATCTGCGATGGCCGGCGTGACGAACACGTTGCTCGACACGGCGCAGCTTGCAGTACAACGGGACCTCGACAAGGTCAAAAAGAACGTCGATGCCATCAAGGAAAAACATCATGACGTCGCGAACACGCTGCTCAAGCATGCAGGCCGACACAAGGAACTCATTCAACGTCACGCGCTTCTGTTCGACGAATTGTCGAACCTCTATCGGGGCGTTGGCCTACTCAAGGAACTGAGTGTGCGTTCGCTCGATGCTATTGCATCGTTCGGAGAAATACTATCGTGCCTACAACTGGCGGCGATCTTTAACGACCACGACATTTTCGCAGAATTTGTGGACGCAAGGACGCTTATCCGAACGGATGCTCACTTCGGCGAGGCAGCAGTCGATTTTTCAATAACAAATGGGCAGGTGAAAAAAACTTTGCCCCCGTTAACGGAGAAGAACATCGTCCCGGTGGTAACAGGGTTTATTGCAAGTACCGAGGATGGTTTGACGACGACCCTCGGACGCAGCGGATCCGATTATACAGGGTCGATCATTGGCGCAGCGATGGACAGCGAAGAAATTTGGATCTGGACGGACGTCGATGGAGTGATGACGGCCGATCCCCGTCATGTGAAAGGTGCGAGCGTGCTATCCGAAATCTCGTACCGGGAAGCGGCTGAAATGTCGTACTTCGGCGCGAAAGTCATTCATCCCAAAACGATGATGCCGGCGATCGAGAAAAATATTCCGATCAGGATCAAAAACACGTTCAACCCCTCTCATCCAGGCACGCTCATCTCGCATGCGACCGTCAAGAGCGACCGGTTGGTGAAAAACGTCACCTCCATCGACAATTTGAGCCTTATATCGATCGAAGGCCATGGCATGGTCGGCGTCCCCGGGATCTCCGCCAGGATCTTTTCGGCGCTCGCACGAGTAAAGGTCAACGTCATGATGATCTCGCAGGCGTCGTCCGAGCACAACGTCTGCGTCGTTGTTCCTCAAAAAGATTGCAGTAAAGCCGTGAGCGAGCTCAAGACGGAATTCGAGGTCGACATGAGCAAGAAAATTGTCGACGATATCAAATTGCAGGACAACGTCTCGATCATTGCAGTTGTCGGCGAAGGGATGAAAGGGATGAGAGGAATTGCCGGAAAGACGTTTTCAGCGGTGGCAAATGCCGACGTCAATATTGTCGCTATCGCTCAGGGTTCCTCTGAGTTGAATATCTCGCTCGTTGTCGAACAACGCGAAGTCTACAGGGCGGTGCAAGCGATACACGATGTGTTCCAAATTCGGTAAGAAAGTTTAAAATGCAAAGTGCAAAAGGCAAAATTACAATGTAAAATTCAAAAGGACTACATAGCCGGACAAGTCGGTGCTTCATTCGACATCTCCCATTGAGATTTAAGGTGAGAATGCGTCAAATGATTTTCTGACTAAGACAATTTTATGGCCTCAAAATATAACTTTTAACTTTTCACTGTAATTTTGCCCTTTGCACCTTTAACTTTAAACTATAAAAGCTATCGTTTAATTAAAAAATGAAACCGTCAATCCTCAAGTGCATTTCCTGCGGAAAGGAATTTTCGCTCGACGAAGCCCGTTTCACCTGCACGTGCGGCAATCTTCTCGACGTTTTTCACGACCTCGCCGGGCTCAAGAAAAAATTCCATCTCTCGAAACGGTATTATGAGATAAAACGTAAAACGATTAACGGCCAACCGACGGGCGGCGTTTGGCATTTCGCAGAGATTGTCCTTCCGACAGCGCGCGACAAAGAGATCGTCTCAAAACAAGAAGGGCACACCCGGTTGCATCGGAATAGGAAAATTTCGGGGTGGCTCGACCTTCCCCGGTTCTATCTTAAACATGAAGGGGAGAATCCCACCGGTTCGTTCAAAGACCGTGGAATGACAGTTGCCGTCACTCAGGCCAAGAAGCTGGGACAAAAGGCGGTCGTCTGTGCCTCAACGGGAAACACGTCGGCGTCTCTCGCTGCGTATGCCTCCGAAGCGGAGATCGCCGGGCTCGTTCTCATTCCAAAAGGAAATGTCGCCGTCGGCAAAATTTCGCAAGCGCTCGCGTATGGCGCAAGGACGCTTGTCGTTGACGGTGATTTTGACGATTGCATGCGGCTCATTTTTGAATCCCAGGAAAAGCTCCGTGCCTATCCCCTGAACTCCATTAACCCGTTCCGGCTGGAGGGACAAAAGACGATCATTTGGGAAACGCTCCAACAACTTCAATGGAAAGTGCCGGATTGGTTTGTATTTCCCGGAGGTAATTTAGGGAATACGAGCGCGTTTGGGAAAGCGCTGCACGAGGCGCGCGAACTTGGCTTGATCGAAAAAATGCCGCGCTTCGCGGTGATCCAGGCACAAGGAGCAAGCCCATTTTATCAAGCGTTTAAAAATAAATTCAAAAAATTAGAACCGCAGAAGGCAGAGACAATCGCGACGGCGATCAAAATAGGCAATCCCGCAAATTACACTAAAGCGATTCGATCGCTTCAATGGACGGATGGCATCGTGGAAAGTGTGACCGACGAAGAGATCCTCGAGGCAAAAGCGGTTGTCGATGCCGCCGGGATCGGAGCCGAACCGGCATCATGTGCTACGGTTGCCGGATTAAAAAAATTAATCGAAAAGGGTAAGATCAAACAAAAGGAAACCGTTGTAGGGATTCTAACGGGGAACATCCTCAAAGATTCTCAAATTATCGTCGATTATCATATGAGCAAACGCGGCTCTCATGCAAATCCACCGGTTGAAATAGGAGCGACAATTGACGAAGTAAAGAGATTTCTTTGAGGAACCGCAAAGGCGCGAGGACGCAAAGGGGGGAGAATGATAAATGGCTCGGTTTTCTAATAAATTTTAGGTAGTTGCTTCCTTTGACGATTGACCGCAAACCTTCCGAAGGTTTATTGATTGAACATTGAAAAAGCTTTAGCATTGCTCATTTCAAATAGAAAACCTTCGGAAGGTTTCTGAAAATAGTCCACCACCAAATTTTAACTCAACATTCTAGTCATTGCGCCTTCGCGCCATTGCGGTAAACAATGAAAATAAAAATCCCCGCATCGACATCGAACATTGGTCCAGGCTTTGATACTTTAGGTCTGGCCCTCAACCGTTATCTTTTTATTTCGCTCGAGACAGCGGAAGGGGCTTCAGCTTTTTCAATTTCAGTCGAGGGGAACGGGAAAGAACACATTGCGACCGATGCATCAAACCTAGTGTATCAAGGAATGATGGCTTTGGCATCGCACGTCGGAAAAGAATCCGCGTTTTCTCATCAGGGATTTCATCTGCATCTTAAGAATGAAATTCCGGCGTGTGGCGGACTCGGCGGAAGCGGCGCCGCAATTGCCGGAGGCGTATATCTGGCAAATGAATTTCTTCGCGCAAATTTATCACGCGACGAGATGCTCGCTATCGCGGTAAAGCTGGAAGGACATCCGGATAATGTTTCAGCCGCTCTTATGGGGGGATTAACGATAAATTGTTTTGAGGGAGACATCATTCGATGTCGGAGCGTCAAATCAAAGACCCGCTTGTCCGTTGTAACGTGCAGCCCGAATTTCCAGGTACTTACGAAGCAAGCCCGGCAAATTCTTCCGAAGGAGATATTGCTAAAAGATGTCGTGACGAATATCGAGAATGTCGCATCGCTTGTGGCGGCGTTCATTGAAGGAGATGTCGATGCCCTTCGCTATGTTACTCGTGACAAAGTTCATGAACCATACAGATCCACACTGATTCCGGGTTACGCGGATGTAAAAAAAGCGGCACTGGATGCGGGGGCCGTGTCGTTTAACATCAGCGGTTCCGGCCCGACGGTATTTTCTTTCGCCACAAAAAATGAGCGGCAAATTGGCGAAGCTATGGTGCAGGCATTTTCACATCATAAAATATCTTCGACGTGCGAGATCATGGAGATCGAAAACGAAGGCGCACGAGTCTTCTAAACCAGTGATTTTAAACGGAGAAGAAGAGTATCGAATGTCGAGTGCCGAACGCCGAATGGCGAAGACTTAATGACTGAGAGCTAAAAACCACGAACCAAGCACCACGAACTACGAACGACGAACCCCGAACTATCCCTCATCATTCACCGCCTTGTTTCACTCTGAAAAATCCGGTATCTTTCCCCGAAAGTTTTTCAAAAATTCTCCCAAAGGGTCTTAGTCATGAGATCGGTTGTTGTCACTGGTATTGGTTTGATCACGCCGATCGGCTTATCAACTGAAGAGTCGTGGGGCAATTGCCTTGCCGGCCGGTCCGGAATAGGTCCGGTAACTCGTTTCTCTGCAGAGCAATATCCGACCCGTATCGCAGGAGAGATCAAAGGGTTCGATACTGCAAAATATTTCGAGCCTAAGGAAGCCCGCCGTTTAGACATCTTCAATCACTACGCGGTAGGAGCGGGGCTCGATGCGCTTAAAGATTCTAATCTTGTCATCACGCCTCAGAACGCCGAACGTGTTGGAATCATCATCGGTTCGGGAATCGGAGGAGTGATCAGCATCAGCGAAACAGCGATCAACGTCGCAAAAGAAGGGCCGCGCCACGTAACGCCATTTTTTATTCCGGGTGCAATAATCAATATGCCTTCCGGCTATCTTGCGATCCGCACCGGAGCGAAGGGACCGAATTACGCCGTAGTGTCCGCATGCGCGACGGGCAATCACGCCATTGCCGATGGCTTCCATACGATTAGGAGAGGCGAAGCGGATGCGATGATAGTGGGCGGATCGGAGGCGTCGGTGACGGAGGTTGCATTCGCCGGGTTTTGTTCCGCGAAAGCAATGTCTCGGCGCAACGACGAACCGCAGCGGGCGTCGCGCCCGTTCGACAAAGATCGCGATGGATTTGTGCTGGGTGAAGGGGCAAGCGTTTTGGTTCTGGAAGAAGAAGATCATGCGCGCAAACGCGGCGTGAAAATTTATGCGCGTATGTTGAGCTGCGGCATGACAGCGGATGCGTTTCATATCACGGCTCCGCCCGACGACGGCGAAGGCGCACAGCGTGCTATGAAACTTGCCGTCGAGTATGCCGGCTTAAAGCTCGAGCAAATAGATTACATCAATGCACACGGAACCTCGACCGGTTTAGGAGATGCAGCCGAGACCAAGGCTGTGAAAAAGGTTTTCGGCGCGCATGCAAAGAAGCTTGCGATCAGCTCGACAAAATCGATGATCGGACATTTGCTCGGCGCAGCGGGAGCAGCGGAGGCGGCTTTTACAGTGTTGGCTCTCCGGGATGGGGTTCTTCCCCCTACCATCAATCTCGACAATCCTGACCCCGAGTGCGATCTCGATTATGTTCCAAATCATTCTCGCAAAAGAGATATCACATACGCTCTTTCAAACGGGTTTGGATTTGGCGGGACGAATGCGACAGTCTGCTTTGAAAAGGTTGGCTAACTTTATTTACTGTAAAGATCAATGGCTGAGCACAAAATAATAAAAGTCGGTCTTGTGCAGATGAGTTGCACTGAAAACCCGGCAGCGAATGTGAAGAAGGCGGTCGAAGGTATTCGATCAGCCGCCGGCAAAGGAGCGAACATTGTATGCCTTCAGGAATTATTCCGCTCGCTTTATTTTTGCGTGAAGGAGGATTATTCCGCGTTCGGACTTGCGGAACCGATCCCGGGAAGCACAACGGAACAGTTTCAATCGCTTGCGAAAGAGCTCGGCGTCGTCCTCATTGCACCTTTGTTCGAAAAGCGGGCCGAAGGAGTGTATCATAATTCTGCGGCCATCATCGATGCCGACGGGAGCTATCTCGGGAAATATCGGAAGATGCACATACCGGACGACCCGTCATTTTACGAGAAATTTTATTTTACGCCCGGAGACCTCGGGTTCAAGTCGTGGAAAACCAGGTTTGGAACGATCGGCATACTTATTTGCTGGGATCAATGGTATCCAGAGGCGGCGCGGCTGACGGCGCTATCGGGTGCAGAAATTTTGTTCTACCCCACTGCGATCGGCTGGGATGAAAATGAAAAGGCGAAAACACGCGAGGAACAATTTCAAGCATGGCAGCTCATTCAACGATCGCACGCGGTCGCGAACGGCATCCCCGTCGTGTCGGTCAACCGGGTAGGCAAAGAAGGAAACCTTGAATTCTGGGGAGCGTCATTCGTTGCCAATACGTTCGGGGAAGTATTGTTCCAGTCCTCTCATGATAAAGAAGAAGTGAGCGTTGTCGATATCGACCTCAATCGCTCAAACCTTACTCGTACCCATTGGCCGTTCTTGCGGGACAGAAGAATCGACGCGTATGGAGGGATGACGAGCAGGATGCTGGATGAATGAGTTTTCAGTAATCAGTTAGCAGTAAACAGTAAGCAATTGAAAAGGGGGGAGAAATGTTGTTAGGCAAGGATAATAATCTCTATTCAAAATCGCTCGCGTTCGCTGTCCGTATTGTTAAGTTATACAGGTGGGTTGCTCATAACAAGAGGGAGTTTATTCTCTCCAAACAGATCCTTAGATCGGGAACCTCAATCGGAGCCAATGTAGCGGAAGCAAACGGAGCAATCTCAATACCCGATTTTTCTTCTAAGATTTCGATTTCATATAAAGAGGCCCTGGAAACCAAATATTGGCTCACCTTGCTGAGAGAAACGAAGCTTATAGATCTAAGGCTTTTCAATTCTCTGTATGCCGATGTCGACGAATTATCAAAGATTCTTTTTACAATTCTTAAAAGGACAAGATTCCGATCCAACTAATCATCATGACCGTATTCTTTATAACTCCCCATGTCCCACACCAATGCCTTTTGGCAAAAGCTCGTCCGGTGGCCCACTGCTTACTGTTTACTGATAACTGTTCATTGTTGATTGTTCATTGAACAAGACTCCAGCACAACTCGGTTATCGTTTCCCCGCAGAATGGGAGCCGCAGGCGGCGACATGGTTTTCCTGGCCTCACAACCTCGACACGTGGCCCGGTAAGTTCGAACCGATTCCGGGCGTTTTTACCACGATCGTTAAGACCCTCGCTCCGTATCAACATGTCAATATCAATGTTATCAGCGACGACATGCGGAAAGATGTTGCGGCGCGTTTATCTGCCGCGGAAATTGACTCATCCCGATTTACGCTCTATAATGTTCCGACGAACGATTCCTGGTGCAGGGATCATGGCCCCGCATTTGTCGTGAACCCGGCGTCTTCAGAACCATTGGCAATTATTGATTGGGGATATAATGCATGGGGAGGGAAATACCCGCCATTCGACCTCGACGACATGGTTCCATCCCGCATAGGTGAAATTCGTAAACTTCCGGTTTTTTATCCGGGCATCGTTATGGAAGGCGGGTCGATCGATGTGAACGGCGAAGGATGTTTATTGACGAGTAGATCGTGCTTGCTCAATGAGAACCGCAACCCTGCTCTCACCCAAGCCGAGATCGAAGAATTTCTCGTCGAATATTACAACGTAAAAAAGATCCTTTGGCTTGATGACGGCATTGTAGGCGACGACACCGACGGCCATGTCGACGATACAGCCCGCTTTGTCAACCCTCATACAATCGTGGCTGCCGTTGAACATGATCCTCAGGATGAAAATTATCCGATCCTTCAGAAAAATCTTTCCGCGCTAAAAGCGATGACCGACGTTCATGGGGATCATTTCCGCATAGTCGAGATTCCGATGCCGGCACCGCTCTCCTATAATGGCCAGCGGATTCCAGCAAGCTATATCAATTTCCTCATCGCAAACGGGATCGTTATGGTCCCGACGTTTCGCGACCCGAAGGACGCAATTGCATTAGAGATTCTTCAGCATCAATTTCAGGATCGCGTCGTGGTCGGCATAGACTGCGTCGATCTGGTGTGGGGGCTGGGGACGCTTCACTGTATCAGTCAACAAGAGCCACTTTTAAAAAAGTGAGGGGATTACTTCAAAGGGAGAACTAAAATGTATGAAACGATAGAAGATTTCATTAAAGATTGGCGGCGAGAAGCAAGTGCTACATTGAAAATATTCAGAACGCTTACCAATACTTCGCTGGAACAGAAAGTTTGTTCTGAAGGTCGAAGCCTCGGCTTTATTGCATGGCATATTACCAAATCGATCAAAGAAATGGGAGAGCGAACAGGTCTGAACATTCCTGCGCCGGGAGAAAATATTCCGACGCCCAACGATGCGCGGGAAATTGCAGACGTATATCTCAATGCATCGCAGGCTCTTTTGCAACAAGTCCAAACTAAATGGACTGATGCCGCATTGCACGACGAGATGGAAATGTTCGGCGAGAGGTGGAAACGGGGATTCACGCTTGCATCGATCATCTCTCACCAAACGCACCATCGCGGACAAATGACTGTTCTTATGAGGCAGGCAGGACTTCCCGTCCCGGGCGTGTGCGGCCCTTCCCGCGAAGAATGGATAAAGTGGGGAATGCAGCCGAAGCAATGACCGCTTACAAAAAAACGGTTCGATGAACCCGTCTATTCGAATTACAGAAGCAGAGGAGCGCGACGTTCCACTCATTCTCCGATTCATCCGGGAATTGGCGGAGTATGAACGGCTATCCGATGTCTGCGTTGCGACGGAAGACCTTCTTCGCGAATGGCTCTTCGGCAAAACGAAGCGCGCTGAAGTTCTCATTGCATACTACGACAACGAAGCAGCGGGTTTCGCGTTGTTTTTTTCTAATTACTCGACCTTTCTTGCCCGTCCCGGAATATATCTCGAAGATCTTTATGTTATTCCGCGGTTGCGCGGAAAAGGGATAGGGAAGACACTGTTGATTACTCTGGCGCGAATCGCCAAGGAGAGAAATTGCGGCAGGTTCGAATGGGCGGTGCTCGACTGGAACAAGCCGTCGATCGATTTCTATAAAAATCTCGGCGCAACCCAATTGGACGACTGGAGAATTTTCAGGGTCACGGGCAAAGCTCTTGACGATCTTGCATCGCTCAAAGAGTAAACATCGACGCTCAAAGGGTTCTTCATAATTTCCACGTTTCTTGCTTCCGTTCGGTACACTTCTCTTTTAACCCGCATCAAAATATTTTTTCAAAGGGCCCGCGACATAAGTAGTAAGACCCATTTTTTGTGTCTATACCAACTCCTCTTTTATAGCAGAACAATGTTTTCCAAAAACTTCTGATGTGGCTATATCTTTAAAAGATGCGGTGATTTCACATTTCCCGTAATATATTGTTATATATATTGTTATAGTATTTTTAAGAAAATTTATACATTCGTGCAACATTTTTAATTTGACAACGTAACAATGTTATATTAAATTGAAAAAAACGAAGAACCATGGAAGACGGACTTATATCAAAAAAAGAGTTGTTGGATTTAACCGGTATTTCGTACGGTCAGCTTTATCGATGGAAACGCAAGAGCCTTATTCCGGAAGAATGGTTCATCCGGAAGTCTGCATTTACGGGACAGGAAACATTCTTCCCCCGCGAGAACATCTTGGCGCGGATCGATAAGATTAAAAATATGAAGGAAGATCTTTCACTGGATGACATAGCTGGAAAATTTTCTCCAATCCCATCTGAAATTTCAATAAATCTCAGCGAGCTCTCAACGCGAAACATCGCATCACAAAAAGCGATTGGTTTTTTCTCAACGCATCACGAAGACCACACGCACTTTTCTTTTCCGGATTTGCTCCTCCTTCATGTGATCGACAAGTTGCTCCAGTCGGGAGATCTCAATCTCGATGAAATTGATGCTGCCGCGAGAACGCTTGAAAACAGCTATAAAGATTTTGAGAAATGGAACTGCGACCTCATTGTCATGAGGAAATTGGGGGTCTCAGTTTGTATCGTTGCGCCGTCCGACCTACCCGTACTCACCGAGTCCGGAGCAAAAATAATTCTTCGGTTGAATATGGCAGCATGTATTGAAGAACTTAAACTACGCATATAAAGGGAAGCGATCCATGGATAAGAAGTATAAGCAAGATCTCAAAATAGCAGGAAGCGCGACAGCGCAGGGAGGTTCATACAATACGGTCGTTATTAGCGGTCACGGGACCATCGACGGCGATTGCGACTGCATAGATCTCAAAGTTTCCGGAGCTGCGACGTTTAACGGTGCAGTTAAAACAGATAGCGGCAAAGTGATGGGGACGGCGACGATAAACGGGAACTTCACATCGGCCGACTTTAAAATTGGAGGATATCTCCATGTCCACGGTAAAATGGAGGCAGGGGAGATCGTCATCGAAGGCGGGGCAGTGATCAGCGGCGGTCTCTCGGCGGAATCGGTCGAGATCAAGGGCGGGGTCAAAGTGAAGAACGATTGTAACGCCGAAACATTCGTGTCAAAAGGGGCATTTGCAGTAAACGGTCTCTTAAGTGCGGACAGCGTCGACATCGTCCTCTATGGTCCCTGCCGCGCAAAAGAAATTGGCGGCGAGAAGATCGAAGTCCGCAAATCGAATTCGTATCATATTGCGCGCATCGTGAAATCAATACTCCTTTCGCTCGATCTTGATGAAGGGTTGACCGCAGATGTGATAGAAGGGGACGATGTGTATTTGGAAGACACGAAAGCAAAAGCGGTGCGCGGGAATAATGTCATTATCGGCGACGGATGCGAAATCGGCCTTGTTGAATACAGATCTAAGTTTGAACAGACGGGAAATGCAAAAGTGAGGGAGAACAAAAAGGTTCGTTAAAAATGAATTCGATCGCCTGACGGATTTTTGGATCAGTAGCTCCTGTAAGACGGCGGAGCCTTTACAACTCCGCCAGACACAAGATTAAAAACTCGACAAACAACGGAAACATCACTATGAACGATAACAAAGGGAACGACAGAATGAAACACAATAGCGCTTTTGGCGGCATCTATGGGTTGGCTTTTATTGGAGCAGCCGTCTATTTTATACAACACTCAGCGACCTTCTGGGAAGGCGTCCTCGGTTTTTTAAAAGCTCTTGTTTGGCCGGCTATGCTGATGTACAAGTTGCTTGAATTTCTTAAAATGTGAAGTTCACTTCTACCCAAGCGGCCGATTCGTTTAAAGCAAAAGCATGCAGGCATGACGCCTATTGTGTCGCGTCATTCCTTCAACGAGGTCACAGACCGATTGTTTTTATCGGGAAACCATAAATCCTAGAAATTAAAATATTCAAAATGCAGCAACATAGGCGAAAAAGGAAATTGATTTTCGATTGAGATTTCCAGATATTTGTGAGCTTCCGAATGAACCTTTGCCCCCTTAAATTCGTTGAATATCTGTAACTTACCGCTGAAAAATAGCTCGAACATTGTATGTCAGAAGAGACTGAGAAAAAGGATCTTTCATCGCTCCGGATAAATCGGAATGTTCCGGTTCCGGACGCTCCACAATCGTCCAAGAAATATTTTATCCTTTACGGACTCCTCGGAGCGATTGTCGTGATCGTCGGACTTTTGGTTTTTGGAGGCGGGCTTTCTTCAGCCGAGCAAGTGGATACGGCGACTGTTTCGCTCATCTACCCCTCACAAGGGAACACCATCCTCACTGCAAGCGGCTACGTCGTTGCGCAACGGAAGGCAGACGTTGCATCGAAGGGAACCGGGAGACTCGAATACCTTGCAGTGATCGAAGGCGACAAAGTTAAAAAAGGGAGCGTCCTTGGAAGGATTGAAAGCAGCGATGTCGATGCCGCGCTCGGACAAGCGCAAGCTTCAGTCGGCGTTGCGAAGGCGGGGCTCGATCAGGCAAAGGCCGAATTAAGCGACGCGACCTCGGCATACGAGCGCGAAAAATCTCTCTATGGCCAAAGCCTCGCATCGCAGGCAGATTACGATGCGGCGAATGCGCGTTACAGAAAAGCTATCGCAGGAGTGGCATCGGGAGAGGCCTCTGTTAAATCTGCAGAGGCGGGTGTCCGCGCCGCTGAAGTACAGGTAGAGAATACATATATCCGCGCTCCGTTTGATGGAACGGTGTTGACAAAAAGCGCAGATGTTGGAGAAGTGATCTCTCCGTTCGGCGCTGCCGCCGGCTCGCGGGGCGCATTGGTGACACTTGCCGATATGTCGTCGCTTGAAGTCGAAGCGGACGTTTCAGAGTCAAATATCGAAAAAGTTTACCCCGGACAACCGTGTGAAATTACCCTCGACGCGATCCCGAACAAGCGGTACCATGGCGTAGTCCATAAAATTGTTCCGACGGCCGATCGCGCGAAAGCCACAGTGACGACTAAAGTTCAATTTACGGACCGGGACGACCGCGTGCTCCCGGAAATGAGTGCAAAGGTCATTTTTTTAACGAAAGAGCTCGACAAGAGTCAGGAAAACTCTTCTCCAAAAATTTCCGTGCCCGGATCGGCTGTCACAACACGCGATGGGAACAAAGTCGTCTTTGTTTTGCAAGGAGAAACCGTGCAAGAAGTACCCGTGGTTGTCGGAGAATCTATTGGGAATAGCGTTGAGATCAAGCAAGGCCTTACTGTTGGGCAAAAAGTGGTTCTCGCGCCAACTGATAAGCTGTCGTCGGGTTCAAAAATAACAGTGGCGAAATAATCGAGTAACATTTGAGAGCTACTATCTATGCCACAAAGCCTCAAAGACACGAAAAGTATAACGCGCTTTTCCAATAAGCAATTCACATTTCACAAGTGAGAGACTATGCCGGAAGCAATCGTCCAAGTTCAGAACGTCACAAAGATCTACAAACGGGACAGCATGGAAATTCCCGTTCTCCAGAACATCACACTCGATGTCCCCGAAGGTGAATTTCTTGCGCTCATGGGTCCGTCGGGATCCGGGAAGACAACGCTCCTGAACCTCATCGCCGGCATCGACCGGCCAAACAGCGGCAAGCTTACAATCGCCGGAACCGATATCACGACGCTGGGCGAATCCGCGCTCGCGAAGTGGCGCTCGCGAAACGTCGGCTTCGTGTTCCAATTCTACAACCTTCTTCCCGTGCTGACGGCCTACGAAAATGTCGAGCTGCCACTCCTTTTGACGCATCTTTCCAAAAAGGAAAAGCGCGAGCATGTCGAGATGGCGCTGAACGTTGTAGGGCTCAAGGACCGCATGAAGCATTATCCTAAACAGCTCTCCGGCGGACAAGAACAGCGCGTTGCAATTGCACGGGCGATCGTGACAGACCCGACGATCATCGTTGCGGACGAGCCGACCGGCGACCTGGACAGAAAATCGGCCGAGGAAATCCTCACGCTCATGGAACAACTCAACGCGGAATTCAAAAAGACCATCGTTATGGTGACGCACGACCCTCATGCGGCAGAGAAAGCGCACAAGGTCCGGCACCTGGAAAAAGGCGATTTGCTGGAGAATTAGCGACAGAAATCACTGTTCGTGAGTTTGGTAAAGATTCTGCGTTCAAGGTTCAGCGTTCGGCGTTCAGGGTTCTAAGTTATTTGATTTTCTTGTAACCCTGAACTCCGAACTTTAAACCAACATATGATTTTATGCACACTCTCTGTCATCGGAGAAACCAGTGAAAGTCCTAAAACTTGTCTATAAAAATCTCCTGCGCCATAAGCTGCGGACATTCCTGACCATTCTCGGCCTGGCGTTCGCCGTATTTGCGTTCGGGTTTCTTCGCACCATCGTTACCGCTTGGTATGCCGGTGTTGAGGCATCCTCCTCGAGCCGGCTCATCACGCGCGATGCAGTTTCGTTCGTCTACCCGCTTCCGCTTGCGTACAAAGATCAAATTGAAAAGATCCCGGGAGTCAAGAGTGTCTCGTACGCATACTGGTTCCAGGGGACGTATAAGGACAACACTTTTGAAAATTTTTTCCCCCGTTATGCGATCGATGCGGAAAATTTTCTGGAAATGTATCCCGAGTTTGTCATTCCGCCCGATCAGCTTGCGTCGTTCAAAAAAGAACGGAACGCTTGCATCGTCGGGAAGAAAATTTTTGATAAGTTTGGATGGAAGCTTGGAGACGTGATTCCGATCGAAGGCGATATTTTCCCCGGCAAGTGGGAATTCGTCATCCGCGGCGTGTATACGGGCAGGGACAGAACGACAGATGAGACGCAGATGTTTTTGCAATGGGATTATCTTGAAGAAAGCCTGAAACAAACGTCGCCATACCGTGCGGGGCAGGTCGGATGGTATGCCGTACAAATCTCGAACCCGAACGACGCCTCGAACGTTTCGGAGTCGATCGATGCGCTTTTCGCAAATTCGTCGGCCAAAACAAAAACTGAGACCGAAAAAGCTTTCCAGCAAGGATTCGTTTCGCTGTCGGGAGCGATCCTGACCTCCCTCGAAGTAATTTCGTACGTCATTATCGGCATCATTCTTCTCGTCCTGGCAAACACAATTATTATGTCTGCCCGTGAGCGGATCCGCGAGTATGCCGTACTGAAGACGCTCGGCTTTAATGCAGGGCACATCGTCGGGCTTGTCGCCGGTGAATCGTTGATCATTGCGATGATCGGAGGGTGTCTCGGCATTGCATTCACGTTCCCGATGGCGGCGGCCGTCGCCGCTGGATTTCCGACAATGTTCCCGACATTCAATGTCGGAGCGTCGACAATTCTGTTGGCTCTGGCATTCTCATTCCTCGTCGGCATCCTCGCCTCGATCTTTCCCGCGGTCCGTTCGGCCCGTATCAAAATTGTCGAAGGATTACGCCAAGTAGGATGAACACTTTAATTATGGCACCGATATGAAAATTCCGCTTTCGTACAATATTCGCAACCTGTGGGCGCGCCGATTAACGATGAGCCTGACGACCGGAGGCATCACACTGGTCGTTTTTGTCTTCGCCGCGGTCCTCATGCTTGCGGAAGGCGTCAAACAGACTCTCGTCTCCACCGGTTCGGATGACAACGTTATTGTTATCAGGAAGTCGGCCCAGAGCGAACTCGTGAGTGCCATCGGCCGGGAATCCGTCGCGAACATTTCGACGTTTCCTGAAGTAGCGACAAACGCCGATGGAAAACCCATGGCAACGGCGGACGTTGTTTCTATCATTAACCTGAACAAAAAGGGGACGAAGGATATGGCTAACGTGCTGGTCAGGGGTGTTTCGCCCGGCGCGCTCGGCATCAGACCGCAGGTGAAACTCAAAGAAGGGCGGATGTTCCAGCAGGGTTCGACGGAAATTGTTATCGGCAACGCGGTCTCTTCGCAATTTGACGGCACAGAGATCGGACATCAGATACAGATCGGAACCGGCATGTGGACGATCGTCGGCGTGTTCGATGCGGGGCGAAGCGGGTTCGCTTCCGAGATCTGGGCGGACGCCGATCAACTGATGCTCGCGTTCAACAGGCCCGTCTATTCTACGATGACCGTAAAACTGAAGAGTGTCAACGACTTCGCCGCGTTTAAGAACAGGCTTGAAGGCGATCAACGTCTTGCGGAATTAGAGCCGAAGCGTGAAAAAGCATTTTACGAAGAGCAGTCGCAAGGGTTGGCAGGATTCATCCGCGTTCTTGGACTTATCATCACGATAATTTTCAGCGCGGGTGCGATGATCGGCGCAATGATCACAATGTATGCGGCAGTTGCAAACCGCACAGTCGAAATAGGAACGATGCGCGCCCTCGGTTTCCGACGAAAGAGTATTCTCGCCGCTTTCCTTATAGAGGCGATGGCCATCTCTCTCATCGGCGGAGCCATCGGTCTGGCGATGGCTTCGCTGCTGGAATTCGTTTCCTTTTCCACGACGAACTTTACATCGTTCACGGAACTCGCTTTTGGGTTTCACTTGACGCCGTGGATAGCGGGATGGACATTGCTGTTTGCGCTCGTGATGGGGGTAGTCGGAGGATTTCTGCCGGCCGTGAGAGCGTCCCGATTGGATATTATCAGCGCCTTAAGAGCTTCCTAACCCGCATCCTATGATGGGGGAAAAATCTTCTGTTCCCGATAAACAAAATCCTCTTGCGCTCGTCTAACCTTACGCGTATCCATTCCTCACCATCCATTTTCTCCGGGAATGTTGCCACGAAACGGCGCCATGACGAAAGCTAATTTTAAAGACTCTGTTCACCGGAAGAACACATGCCGCCTAGCGTTGATGGGCCAGACAATTGAAACGCGCAGCCGGATGCCCCGAAGTACGGCGGTGCCTTCATTCTTTATTATCTGTTCTTTTCTCGCGTACGTCATTTCCGCACTACCCGCCACGGCGCAGGATCAACAAAAGGCTGAGGCCTTCAAAGAGCATAGAGCTCCGACCCTCAACTTCATTAAACATACCGATGAATCGTATCAGCTTTGGGAAGCTTTTGAACTGATGCAAAAAGCCAACAACGGAGATCCATTGGCCCAGCATGAGCTCGGCATCAGATATCTTCTCGGAAAAGGCTTCGGCGTCGATACAGTGAAGAGCGCTTATTGGATTCAGAAAGCTGCCGATCAAAACTATGTTGTCGCGCTCTATAATATCGGCATCTTTCTCAATAACGGTTGGGGGGTCCCATGGAACCCCTTCAAGGCCTACGCGGATTTTCAGCATGCGGCCGAGTTAGGCATGCCGGAAGCCGAGTATGTGTACGGATCGTTTCTTACCGATAACCTTGTGGTCGAACAAAATTGGAAAGAAGCCTATCGCTGGATGAAAAAATCCGCCGAGGCAGGATATGCCCCGGCCAAGGATGCCCTTGCGGAATTCGAGAAGCGGGGCATTGCTGCGCAAGTGGATTCGTCCGACAGCTCCTCGGAAGTGCCGGCTCCGAGCATGAGAATAGATACTTCCGAAGTCCTTCCGGCGCGGCCGTGGAAGCCGGTCCTGCTCGATTTTAGTGATGCGCCCGCTACGGGAGAGGACGAGCTTGCTTTTCTTAAAGACATGCTTCGCAAGGGGAGTCCCGAGCTGAAAAGCGCGCTCGGCATTGGGTCGATGGATCCGGATACGCTTGTTGCCGATTCTGTCCTCTTACATAAAATTGAAAACGCTGCGGATGTCGGTAGCCCGGAGGCGCTCGCGGTGCTCGGCCGGTTTCATGAAAAGGGGATTGTTGTACGGAAAAGCCTTATGCTTGCGGCGACCGATTACTTTGTAGCGCTGCGGCTTGAATTTCCGCGCGCAACGTCGCTTCTTTGGAATTTATTCCAAGACAAGAAATTTGTCCAGCAGATACACGCATTGGCGCTCGAAGGCGACCCGGACGCGGAATTTGTCTGCGCGAGTTTCATCGCGATCGGCTTCGATCAGGAATTCCCGCAGCAGGAATCGTTTCGGCTGTTGATCAAAGCGTCGGAGAAGCTGCAGCTTCAGGCGATGATCGACGCGGGACTTTGCTATTATTCCGGCAAAGGTGTTGAGGCAGATAAGAAAAAAGCTGTAGAGTTTTGGAGCAAAGCTGCGGCGCTGGGGAGCCGCGAAGCCCGCATACGTCTTGTTGCAACGAACGTCATTGGGAATTTACATCTTATGGACTATGCAGCGTCGATTCCAGAGCTAGACACTGCGGCCCAGAAAGGGTCGCTGCTCGCTCAAGTCGCCCTCGGTTATTGTTATGAAACAGGGATCGGCGTAGCGGCGAGCAAACCGGAAGCGGTGCGATATTATCGGGAGAGCGCTTACCGGGGGAGCCAACTGGCATTTTTTGCTTTAAAGAAGATGTACGACGACATCCGGCCCGATTCAACTGAGTTTCAGATCAAAGACGAATAAAAGCGCAAGATCATTTGTCAACCTGCAAAACGCTCAACGTCATAGCATTCTCTTGAATAGCTCCACGCGATTTCATACCTTCTACACATCGTCAAGCCCATCCCTTCAATGTAAATTAAAGCCTTGAAACGTTCTTCGGAGAAAGATCTGATATTTTCGGCCGCGGGCTTCATTGCGTTCATCGCGCTCGCCAGCTTATCATTCTTTTGGACGGTCAAACTGCCTGGGCATAAATTGCTGCAACGCGACAAATTGTCGGAAGAAATGGAGGAGCATAACTCTGCTTCATTGGACAACGATTGGTTCATGCTTCAACGGGTATACCCGCATGACGACATCAATCCCTCGCTGTACGAGAACGCACGCCGGAACTTTCGACAGGCATTGTTGAGAAAATCCGCATCATCAACATCTCCGTGGAAAAGCATCGGTCCCACTAATATCGGAGGGCGGATTACGGTTGTCGCGATCGATCCCGCGAACCCTGAGATTATTTATGCCGGCGCCGCTGGCGGAGGAGTATGGAAATCGAAAGACGGCGGGGTCACATGGTCTAACATATTTGACGAATCGTCTTCCATCGGGTCGATCGTTCTCGACCCGATTGATCCGCAAGTGATTTATGTTGGAACGGGGGAAGGAAATCCGGGCGGTGTCGCAATTTATCCCGGCAACGGGATATGGCGTTCGACAAACGGCGGTGCATCGTGGACGAATGTCGGCTTGACGAATTCAGGCCAGATAGGGAAGCTTGCCATCGACCCTGTTTCGACAAACAGAATATTCGCCGCGGTTCTCGGACGTTACAGGAGCAGAACAGTCGATAGAGGAATCTACCGCTCTCTCGATAGCGGGGCCACGTGGCAAAAAGTTCTCTTCGTGACCGACACGACCGGCGCCTGCGACGTGGCGATCGATCCGTCAAATTCGCATCGCCTTCTCGCAGCGATGTGGGACCGGTATCGCCCTCTTACGTACAGCATTGTCAATGGGACGAACACCGGGTTGTGGGCCTCTTCGGATGGCGGTGATCATTGGGCGCAAGTCACGAGCGGGTTTCCCAATAACGATCCGAACCTAGGCCGGATCAGTCTTGCGTTCGCTCCCTCACAGCCCGGCGTTGTTTACGCGCTCGCTTCGAATGGTACCGGAGTTTACGGGATTTACAAATCGACCGACAGCGGAGACAATTGGGTGCAGGTTTCTCCGGGCGACCCGTTTGGCATCGAAAGTCAAGTCTGGTATAATAATGTCATTGCGGTTAGTCCGATAAATTCGTTGAGATTATTTGCCGGCATGACGTCGATGTATCAATCGACGGACGGCGGCTCTGCATGGACGCCGATCGGGTTCGATATGCACGTGGACCATCATGCGATCGAATTTGATGCCACCAACGCAAGCCGGATGGTTGTGGGAAACGACGGGGGAATTTTTATATCGACAGATGCGGGGGGAAGCTGGAATAAATCGTACCATCTGCCGGTCACGCAATTTTATGCGGGGACAATTGATTTTTCCAACCCGCAGCGGTACTTCGGAGGGACTCAGGACAACGGTACGCCGCGAACTTTGACCGGATCCGATTCCGATTGGGCAGATATTTTTGGCGGCGACGGGTTTTATGTTCTGGTGGATCCGAAGAACCCGCAGAGAGTGTACGCGGAATACCAATACGGCGGGCTTGGGTATTCAACCGATGGAGGAAATTCCTTCTTTGACGGAACTTCGGGCATTATTCCGAACGATCGAATGAACTGGGAAACTCCGGTCGCGATGGATCCGACAACGACGACCACGCTATACACCGGAACTCAACGTCTTTACCGTACCACAAACGGCATGCAGTCTTGGATTGCGATCAGCGGCGATCTGACGCGCGGGGCAAACGGGCGCATCGGAACAATCACGACGATCGACGTCGCCCCGACGGACTCCAACGTGATCTATGTCGGAACTGACGACGCGAAAATTTCGGTGACGACGGACGGCGGAAAAAATTGGAACGATGTGACGGGTTCGCTTCCCATGCGCTGGGTAACGCGCGTAGCGGTGGACCCCGATTCGCCGAACGTAGCGTACGTGACCCAATCCGGTTATCTCGAGGACAGCTTTTCATCACATCTCAACAAGACGACCGATTTTGGCAATTCGTGGACCAACATCGGCGGCGGGCTGCCGGCGGTTCCGCTAAACGATATCGTCATCGACCCGCTCTACCGCGGATATCTTTATGTTGCAACGGACCTCGACGTAGAATACAGTTCCGATAACGGTGGGACATGGAACGCTCTCGGATCCGGGCTGCCCCCCGTGCCGGTTCACGATTTAGCGCTGCATTCTCCGACGAGGAAACTTGTTGCGTTCACTCACGGCCGGTCTGCATATGCATTCGATTTAACCGGGATCACCTCCGTCGGTCCGGTCCGGAATATCGCGCAGCAATTTCGCCTCGATCAAAATTATCCGAACCCCTTTAACCCGGGCACAGTTATCAGTTATCAGTTACCAGTGACCAGCTTTGTGACTTTGAAAGTGTACGATGAAATTGGGAGGGAAGTAGATAGATTAGTGAATGGAGAACAGCTGGCTGGGAGCCATTCCGTTCGGTGGAATGCGGCAAATTTGCCGAGCGGTGTGTATATTTATCAATTACGGTCGGGCGGCATCGTCGAGAGCAAGAAAATGTTACTTATCAAATAACATACAATCAACCCAAAAGGAAAATGCATGTCTGAACAAATATTGGTCGGCGTTATCATGGGGTCGAAATCGGATTGGGAGACGCTCCAGCATTGCGGGAATATGCTGGATCAATTGAAGATTTCATACGAAGCGCGTGTATTGTCCGCGCATCGGACCCCCGATCTATTATCGGAATATATTTCCGCAGCGGAAGGACGCGGGCTTGAAGTGATCATCGCTGCGGCGGGCGGAGCGGCTCACCTCGCTGGAGTTGCAGCCGCTAAAACGCTGCTGCCCGTGCTCGGCGTGCCGATGGAATCGAAATCGCTCAACGGCATCGACTCGCTTCTTTCAATGGTGCAAATGCCGGCCGGCATTCCGGTCGCTACGCTGGCGATCGGAAAACCGGGCGCGATCAATGCGGCGTTGTTCGCCGCGGCAATACTCAGCGGCAAGCATCCGGAATACAGAAATGCCATCAAACAGTACCGCGAAGCGGCGGTGAAAGCGGCGAAGGAGCACCCGGACCCTCGCGTCGCGTAACGGCATCTCGAACGAAAGCGTTTGGCAAATTTGCCGGTCGCAGTCACCCTAATTCACTATTTTTTTACATCATGCCCCAGGAGGATCGTATGAAAAATGGCCTGAAGAACCTTGTGTGCGTTCTGCTCATCGGCGCGATGTGCGTCACGTCGTTCGGTTGCTACGGCTCGTTCAACCTTGTCAAGAAGGTGTACAAGTTTAACGGCACCGTCGGGGAAAAATGGGTGAATGAAATTGTGTTCCTCGTTTTGAATATCGTTCCCGTTTACGGAGCCGCTGCGGCGATCGATGCCGTCATTCTGAACACGATCGAATTCTGGACCGGCACGAACCCGGTCATGGCGCAGAATGCCGCACCCGTCACGATGAAAGAGGACGACGGGTCGTCGATCACGTTCAACGCATCGGGCAAAGAAATGGATATCACAAAGATCGTTCCGGGGAAGGGTGAAACGACGTTCCGCGTGATGCGTGAGAACGGGCAATCCGTTGTGGAAGACAACAGCGGCAACATCCTGGCGCGGTGCGTTTCTGCGGATGACGGCGGAATGACGCTCTTTGACTCGCACGGCAACGTGCTTCATACATATTCCAAGACTCAGGTAGAAGCATTTGCGATGAGGTGATCAAATAGGATTCAATATCATCGGGAGCGAGATCTCCCGCATTGAAGTTGAAAAGAAAAGCCTGCCGGTTCATTCGGCAGGCTTTTTTATTTAGCGATCAGTGTTCGGATTCACCCGGATTTTCGGGTACGCCGGGGTCATCCAGAATTTGCACTGCAGTCGCGGGTCCAAGGTCTTTCCAGTCCCAAAGAACCCAGACGACTTTTTTGTCCGGAGTCACTTCGACGAGCTGAGGGCCTTTGCCGCCTTCGCCTCGGGAGCAAACGATCGTGTTGCCGTTGGCGAGTCGGGTGCAGGTCTGTGTGTTGATGTAGCGGTATTCTTCAGGTAAATCGTCCGGTTTAAGTTCCCACACCGTTTCTTTTTTCGGATTGACTTCGCGTATGAGTTTGTCCCCCTCGTCGGAGATCAACGTGTTGCCGTTCCTGAGGCGGATCGCAGCCCACGGCGATCTGATGTCGTAACTCCATACCTCGTTGAAGTCTTTATCATACTCGACAACCTTTCCCATCGCGCCGAGGCCAAGCATAGGGACAAGGTATGTTCCCTGGGCAGTGTAGCGCACCCGGCGGAATTGAGGATGGATCGTTTTCGGGTCTGTGAGGCTCTTCGCGGGCAGCTCGTGCAGGACTTCGACGGCATTGGTATTGATATTGACAACCACAAGTTTCGGCGGAAGGCCGTTTTCAATAAAAAGGACTTTGTCCAATCCGATCGGCTGGCAGCAATGGATCTCGGTGCTTTCGGGGGCGTCGAAACGCCAGAGCACTTTTTTCTCAGGCGTGATCTCGGCAACGTATTTCATCCGGCTGTAGAGAATGTTGCCGTTGGAGAGCATCCAGATATCGTCGAACTCATTCCCCGGTCCGGTGGAATACGTCCAGAGTATTTTGCCGTTGTTGATGACGAACATTTTGTTGTAGCCTTCTCCGATGTAAAGCATCGGATGCTGTGCAAGTCCGTTGCCGGGAAGGTTAGGAGGTACCGGCAAAGCGGCGGTCGTCCATTTGCCGGGCGGGACATCTATCTCGGCCGGACCGACCGCCGGAACATCCGGGGCGGTGAAGCGGCTGAGAATTTTCATTAAGGGCATCGCGCTGTCGGGCACAGCAGCGGACGCATTCTGAGTGTTCATAGATGAACATCCCCCGCACAAAACGAGAGCGATGGCAAATGTCATCATACCGACAACGCTTTTGTGATTCATGGTAAGCTGCTCCGGATAAGGATTCCCGTTAATATAGGTTTTGAAAATCCTCGTGTCAATTATTTCGTGTTATGCGCGGCGGAGGGTCTATGATTCGCTAGACGGGGGCAGATGAGGCGGAGGGGGAGCATTTGTGTGCCCGGCGCGAATCGAACGCGCAACCCCCAGCTTAGAAGGCTGGTGCTCTATCCAGTTGAGCTACGGGCACTTAAATTTCAATGATTTTTTCTGTTGAGCCTGCTAAAGTTGAATGTTAATTCAGCAAATGGATTAGCAACTTTAGCAGACAACCTCCCGCCAATGAAATTGCATGGTTGTACTATAAGATAACAAAAGTGCTGCGTTACTTCAAGGTGTGCAGTGAGAGCATTGTATCATTAACTTCCCCATGTCAGCTGTCTTGCTGATTTAAGATTACCTCTGATATGCGAGAAAATGGTGAGTGGTCACCTAGATACACAACTTTCAAATCCGAAGTAGTCTAGGGAAAATATTGGCTGGAAGAATGGTGAGATTTAGCTTCGATCAAATATTTATGTCAATAAGAAATACCTTTATTATAACCTATATTCCTTGTTGGGAAACCCCTTTCCACTCTTCAATAATGGCAGGTAGGTTTGCGAGAGCTATTTCTGAAAATTCTCTCCTCGTTGCTCCTCGGCGTGTTGATAGTAAAGCAATGACCCAGTTTAAGCGCACGGATGGAATGAGTTTGTCAGCAACATCAAAAATGCTCTGATATTTTTGTCTGGAAGCGTTGCGTTTTGGCGAAGAAAATTTCCCATTCTTCATATCAACATAAAGCATTTTCTGTCTCTCTGAGAAGATGCGTGACACTTCTGGAGATGGATCAAATTTCCACGAAAACATTAAATTATTTATCCTTTGGATAAATTCTTTTGATTGAAAGCCACCTTGCTTTGTTAATTCTCCGAGTTTATCCCACTTGTACTTGTCCCAAGCGAAAACTTGAATAGCTTCTTTTAGCTTGGCTTTGTGACTGTAGAAAGATTTAGGTAAGCTAATTACCTTTTTATCTTTCTTTAGAATTATATTTTCATAACAATCTATCAATTGGAGGGCTTTACCGGATTCTTCTATTGCAGTGCAAAGGGAAAATATTGCCATTTGGTAGAGCTTGTGAACTCCCAGATAGTTCCCCGTCTCAAATAAATTTTCAGCATTGGTTATACACAGTTGAATACCATGTCTTACCCCTCTTGTTGTTAAAGCGGTTTTACTCGGCTTTGGATTCCTTACCATGATTGGGCGGATTAGTGTTTCCCAAGGAGCTCATTTTAGATCAATCAAGACTCTCGATGAATCGTGCGATCCTTTTTTTTAATTCTTTTTGGTTTGATTTTCTGATTTGACATTCCCAAAATGTCAACGTTTTCCAACCTTGCCTGTTTAACTTGCGGATTACTCTTCTATCCCGTTTGATATTTCCTTCAATCTTGTCTTTCCAAAACTGACGATTTGAGGTCGGAAGCTTCGAACGGTTGCAGTACTTGTGGCCATGCCAAAAACAGCCATGAACAAATATGACCCTCTTTTCATTAACAAATGCGATGTCAGGTTTCCCTGGCAATTCTCTCTTGTGTAGTGAAAAGCGAAGTCCAAGCTCCTTTGAAATTTTCTGTATTCTTATTTCTGGCTTGGTATTCTCTCCCCTTACACTTCCCATTATTAAAGCACGTTTTCGCTTTGTATAGATATCGGGCATATCAATGAATTACTGGTAACCCTAGGCGAGCTGAATGTCCAGAAAGTTTCTGTAGAATGTCAGCGAAGAATTTGTCTTTTGCTCTAAATAGTAACTTATATTTGCTATTGTCTTTCAGGTCTCCTTCCTCCAAAAATCCGTTGAATCTGAAATCGAAAACCAAAATTTGAGATTTGTCTTTGGTCGACAGACGAATTGGAAATGCATCTTTGTAATAATAGCCTTTCTTGGGAATGTCATCGATCACAACCTCAGTCATGTAGCCTCCGAGGACTCTCGCATGTAATATCTGTTTCTGTGCGAAATCACAAGGTGGCGTGACCTCAACTATGATTGGAGTTGAATTGTCCGGTAAGGTTGGCAGTCTAAACATGCTGTTGCGATCTAATATCTCATAAATGTTTCCGGGAATAATCACTTGTTGATCGAGATGGTATTCGTCAATCAATAGTTTACCATTGAGACTTGAGTAGATATCGAATACCTCCTTCTGAAGGGCAACTATTCTATTTTTATGTGGATCTTCTTTCTTTTGGTTCGCAGTCAAGGCCAATCCATTATTTAGGATCGTGCGACCGTCATCCTTTGCAAGGTACTCGTAGCTCCTCAAATCTACACCTATTCCGAGATAGGACACCTTCTCGGGATGATCGAAAATATCCATTTTGGTTTTGACATTTGCGCTAACCTCGTAGCTCAGGATGTCATTAAATGCCTTGAATGTATCTACATGCAGCGAATAATCCTTAATTTGTTCAAAGGGTATGCCCGTATAGTTTTTGGCCAATTGAAAAAGGATAAATTGCAGATCTTTGCTTTGTAGTTCGTAGTCATTCACAAGAGAGTAAACCCCATCGATAGATTTATCTCTTGCACGATTAATTAAGGAAAACCACTCAATAAAGAAGCTCGAGCTAGCATTTTGTTTCAGCTGTTCGTTGAGATCGTCAAATACAGATGAATAATCCCCCCTTCCAGAATATTTCGTCTTGTCCAAAGCAACTACAAACAGGGGTAAGCTATATTCGCCGGCATCTTTCTGAACTCTTTTTTTAAATTCTGAGACATCTTCAAAGTGCTTAGTCCAGAGAACAACACCATAGGTTCCAAAATTTCTGCCGAAGTTCTTCAACAACATGGGTCTAATAATTGTAGAGATATTATCTACCGGGGTTTTCAAATCGTCCAAAGAAAGATCAAGAAATACTATTTTTCTATTTCTTAACTTAGTCTCACCCAAATCCATGGGTCGATAGTGTTTTACCCAAATATCGTGACTTTCAAGAAGATTCTTTAGCTCTTGAATTTCGCCCGCGCTATCGTCAATAATGAGGGCACTGTCGATAAATTCCTCTATCATAGTGTAATCTCGCTCCCTATTCTTTTGACCGAAAACATAAACCAATGATTGCCTTAGTGATCTTATCTTTGAGCACAGGTTGTGGTAAATCAATGTCGTGTTCATCTAGAAAGATCATTTCTCCTTTCATCGCTTTCATAATTTCGTTAGCAATGTGCAATCCGAGCCCCGAGCCTATATTGTGTGGCTTACCAGTCATGAAGGGTTCGACGGCAACATCTGTGGGAATATTGAAACCTGGTCCGTTATCAGAAACAATGATAGAGCCATAACCCTTGATTTGGTCGGTCAGGTAAACAGATATTTTGCGATTTTCACTTCTTGATAAACAAAGCCAGTAAATGGAGTTGTCCAGCAAGTTGACTATCGCTGAAATAGATTCAGCCTTCGCAAGATGTCCTTTTCCTTTATATGATTTGAAATTAGAAACGACTTCGATGTTATGATCCTTGAACCGGAATTCGTAACTTTCTATCGCCCTAGCCGCAATTTCTGACAAGTCGCTATATTCAATTTTTGATTTTCTGATCATTGCCATATAACTGCGAACAATTTTTTCCAACATCAGAGAAATTTCTATCGCTCTCTCGAATCTTTTTTTCCGTATTGTTCCAGTTAATTCCGACACAAGCTTGTCTATTTGGTGAACTACGACACTTAAATTGAGTCCTGCATTGGCACTTTTGATAAGTGTCTCCTTCACTTCCTTATATCTAATGCCTATTCGACCAAGGCACTTCAACAATTTATCTTTTGTCTCGCTTGGTTTGACCTTCTTTTCCACAAGTTGAATCGCATCATCTAGGTCGGATAAAACAGGCTCCAAGGCTTTGTTCTCTCTATATAGAACTGATAACCTTGACTTGTCGATGTTTCTCTCTTTTTCTATTAGACCTAAAGCGAACTTGACAGCATCTTGAAATGCTTCATAACTTTCGTTCTCAATGAAGCCCTCTCTGTTTGTCTTTTCTCTTAGGCCAGTGCTAGATATCCTTTGTAATTTGACAGAGCCGATAACAAGGCTGTTACTAAGTCGGCTCCCAAGCCGCGAGACTCTCCTCAAGTCTATTCCAAGCCAATCATTAGCCCTCTCTCCATAATCATATACCCTCACCCCGTCCCTATAAACCCTGATTCCACCGTTTTCTCTTAAATATTCAGTCACTGTCCTTTTCTCTGCTACCATAAAATTGAGTATTTGAGTATCGGTCTCAAAGATTAGGACTTCGAATTCGATTGGCCCAATTTGAAATTCATCTAAATCAATAATTTCTCGTTCACCCCTTTTTCTGGTTTCCTTCCAGATCAGGAGTTCCTCCTTAGTTAGCCCCGACTTAGATTTTTTTCTTCCTTGGGTTATCTTTGATAGTGTTTCCCATGGCCTGAATTCATACTTGAACTCAATAATCTGGTCCTTTTGCATCACACATCGGCCGTAGTACAACGCACTGTCACGAATTTCGTCAAGCCTTGGCAAACCTTCGAAAAGAAGGGGATCCCCTGTTACGTTGACCACGAATTTCTTGTCTTCTTCATCAAACGGACTATTCAAGGCAGTCAGTGCCCGGTACGCCTCTCTCGTTTTTGGTTTTTCCCATTGGGTTTTCAATCCACTTATTGTTATTACTGTTCCAGAGCCAGTTGTAAAAGTGCTCGGAGTATCAATCTCGATGACATCCACTTTAAACTCATCAATTTGGTCAACTTCATTCAGCTTGGTCCAATCCAAATCGACCCTTACTTCTTTGTTCCCCCTTTTCTTTGATACCATAGAAATAATGTCCCCCAATTTATGGACACTTAGTCGCCCGATCCCTTTTTCACCAAGTGGCACCCGTCCACACGCATTCTTTTTCAGATTCTTCAGCTTGTAATCTGTGCCAACGCTCAACCAGACTTTTTCTATGGTATCCTTGTCCATCCCGGTTCCATCGTCGGTAACGATAATTTTCTCAACCTCGGCTCTTTTAGACTCAAGAGAGGTCTCCGTGACAAAATTGACACTGCATTTTGTCGCGCAAGCGTCGTAGGAATTTTTCACAAGTTCTACGAGGGCAATGATCTCATTCTTTATCAGATCTTCCCCAAAATGAGAGAGAATTCTTGGCGATATTGTGAAAGTCTTTTTCATTTATTAAGGGCAAATTTAATAGACCGGCCAATTTTCCCCGCCATTTTTGGAGGCACTGCATTTCCGATGAACCTTGCTATCTTGTTAATTGACTTCTCCTTGAACGCATAGTTTCTTGGGAAAGTTTGTAATGTTGCCCCCTCTCTTAAAGATAAGGCTCTGTCTTCGACTGGATGTCCAAATCTCCCATTCGATAAGCTATTAAACCTTGTTGTAATTGTCGGCGCAGGCTTATCCCAATGCATCCTGCCATATACATTCTTAAAAGAGTCGTCCTTTTTATCATATGCCTTTATTTGAAGGCTTTCGTTCTTCTTCCATGCCTCTCTAGTTCCCCCATTGGTTTTCGTCAACCGGATTCTTTTCAGGTTATTCTCTGACAAATGACATGTCGTATGTATGAAGTTTGTAGTGTCTCTATGGCCAGCAGAGATTTTTGCAAAGCCGTTCCATGTGCCTATAAAATCCCGAGTTGTTGGCCCCTTTGATGGATCGCCTTTAGGAAGTGTGACCATGACAATTCTTGACGCTATTAATACGAATCGTCTCCTGTTTTGTGGCACGCCAAAGTGATTTGCATTAAGGACACCGTAAGATACAGCGTAGTTCATTGTCGTAAGCGACTTGATAAAGCTGCTCAGCCCACTAGCTCTTTTTCGCTTCATGATACCAGGTACATTTTCGACGACAACAAAGCCAGGCTTAAAGTGCACCACAAACCTTTGAAAGTCAGATAAAAGATTTCTGGAACTTTTCGATTTTCTTTTGTCGGTATTAATAATTGTCCAATACTGACAAGGACTGCAGCCTATAAAGACCAGTTTGTCATCATTTGCCTTGATATCAGCAATCTTCTTTAACCGTCTAAAAGAAAGCTTTTTGATATCGGCCTCAATGAACTTGGAAGTTGGGTTATTCCATTCATATGTTTCTCTGCAGGATGGATCAATATCGATCCCCGCTACAACATTCACTCCTGCGCTTCTAAACCCTTTTGTCATTCCACCGATGGAGCAAAAAAAATCTATCGCTTTGATCGACTTACTCGGCATCTTGAACTTTCCTATCTATGTTAACCCGATCACCCATTGCAAATTACATCTAATGACAACGGCTACTAACTGTGCATCAAATACTTTGACACATTTGGCCACTCATTACCCTTCTTCCGATGTAGGATCAACTCGCCCTCCTCTTCAAAAATCTGAATATGCCAATATAGTCGGCCATCCTCTTGGGTAGTGGAATGCATGCCCTCAACCCAAGGAAGAAAATCTTCAAAAGGAATAAGAACCAACTTTTCAGGAGACGCACAGCCAAAAGCGACATAAGCTTTCGGTGCAGCTTGCAGCTTGAGCCTCTGATGATCGTGAAAGGCAAACCAGTAATTCGGCCTTGTTCGACTATCGTGTTCTCTTGAAACCACACAGAGTAGCACCAGAGAACCGTCTACAACTGAATACATCGCCCGAGATCGTTTCACTAATGACTGACCCAACTTTGCCGATATCCTATCCACACACGCATCATTAAAGCTGACCGGAACAAATTTTCTAACCCTGTGCCCATTATCTTCTGAGATCTCCTCGGTCTCGATCGATTCCTTGGACTCATCCTCTAATAACTCCTCGGTAGCCGAGAAAGCAAGATCAATGATTCCATCAATCCGAGTATATTCGTGCGGGACAAGAACAGAACGGATTCTCGCTTCAATTTCGGGATCATCAACCTGTTCACGAACATTTAATAACCGGCAAAGTGCATCTACACTGATTAGTCGAATGTCCCATGCATGTTTCGATCCTCTTATTTGCGCCTCAAGGTTTCCAGTATCCTCTCTACCAATCACAATCAAAATGGAACTCTTGAGTTCAGTAACCTGGTTATTCTTCTGCAGCCCTCTCCGATAATTAGCGATGGTCTCTAAATCAACGCTAAATGCATCGGTCGCTTTGACTTCAACTACAATGCTGTTTCCTTCGGGGGCTAACCATAACCCGTCAAATCCTATTTTGCCAACGACACCATGATATCTGCCCGGAGTGACTACAAAACCCAGGCGAGTTCCAATCTCATTAACCACATCTTGCAACGCATAGCCATTGCCGGGAAATTTTGCTGTGATGCATTGCTCCGCATATCGGCGAAGGAACTCTGATGGGATGATTGAAAGAAATTCTCTCAATTCTGCTGCGGTCGCAGTTCCGTCCGTTAAATGCCCATTACCGGCGATCCCAATTAGTTGCTGAATTTCCTTTTCCTCAATTTGGTTGCGCGACGACTTCCATAAGTGAATCAGAGACACATTAATTCCTTAGATTTAAACGAGAGTTGATAGATTATGACGGACTCTGACTAGCTGGCAAGGCCTCCTTTTTCACCTTGTTTCCCTTTGAACACCAGCAGAATAACCCAGCAAAATGTAACGCTTTTAATTGGTCAATTCAACCGCAATGACCGCTTTTGAATTTTCTGAACATGCCTGACCAGACAGCAAAAATAGGCTAGCCTCGAAGCTCGAAAAATTGGATGACTAAAGCCTCAAGGCCAGACACTACTATGCCTATGTCGAAAAGAATCGCCGAAATAATATTGCGGTCTCGGTTACAGAGAAAGTTTACTCGGATTTCTCCGCCGCCTTATTCTTTAATATTTGAACCCCATAAGAGATAGGCTCTTTAATCCCCTTTCCATCGATAATTCTTTGTACAACGATTGCAAATGTCCTGTACAATTTTTCTAACCCATAATATTGATAGGGCTCTCTCAATTTTTTTATTATTAGCTCTCTTTCAATTCAATAATTGTACCTCGTTAATTGATCAATTAATGAGTCAATGAACTCAGTAAATTTATCATCATCATTATTACCGGTGTTTCCTTTGTTACCATTGTTGTATGTGGTGAACTCCTGGTCAAATGGTGGTGAAGTGATGGGCAAGTCATGGTCGACCAATAATGGGTTTCCTGTTGCTGGTGAGCCATCATTTTTTTCCCTCTCGTTCCCAATCTCTGATTGGGAACGCAAGCTAGGAAGCTCTGCTTCATTTGCCTCTCTTCAACGGAAATATGAAAAAGCGCCCGGGAAATGGGATTCTTGTTCCCAACAGAGTGTTGGGAACAAGGAGATCAACGGTTCGACAACAATTCTTTATTTGTGCGCGGATAGAAATAATCCGTTGCGGAATTTCGCCGGTCACTCCATGCTACTTCAGCAAGAGCATCTTCTTCACCAGCATCTTCCCGCCAAACTCCAACCGTGAAAAATATATCCCGCTTGCAAGACGCGAGGCATCGAAAGTCGCCAGATGATACTGGCCGGCAACTGCAACTCCGTCGAATAACGTAGCCGCCTCCTGTCCAAGAGTGTTATACACCTTCAACACCGCTCGCCCATCAGACGGCACGGTGAACTCGATCGTTGTAGCCGGGTTGAACGGATTCGGATAATTCTGACTCAACGACAGAACTCTCGGCACCGCTATCGTTGCCTCTACCACTTGTGAATAGATGAACGCCCCGTTGCGGTCGATCTGCTTCAACCGATAAGAATATGTCCCGGCCGCGCCTGCGTTGTCGGTAAAAGAATAACTGTGCGGCGCATTGCTCGTCCCCGTACCTGCTACCGATCCGATCTTGGCCCATTCGGGCGAAGCGGACGATTGTCGCTCGATATCGAATTGCGCATTGTTCACTTCTGTCGCCGTTTTCCAGTTCAACCCCACACCCATACGATCTACCGTTGCAGTGAACGAGACGAGTTCGGCCGGAAGAACATTGTCCGTTCCGATCGCAAACTGACTGAACGACGTAATGCCGCTGAACGATATGGTTGTATCTGTCAAACCAGAACCGCCGCTGACGATCGGACTCCACGCGGTGTCGCTGGTGGAGCCGCGGTGGTAGAGTGTATACAGCGAGGCGTTCCCCGTTCCGTTGTTGGTAAAACTGGATGGGACCGTGAACGTCAGGTTTGTGCTGAATGTTCCGGGCGTGCCGTATGACTCGATGGTCCAGTACCGATCGTTGAGAACTGTGGCGGAGCCGGCGGGGAGTGAATCCGGCGCGCTGAGTATCTCCGTTGCAGTAAGGTCTACGGGGTTGTCAAAAGCGTCTGTGAATGCGATTGAAACCCCGGCGAGCGTTGTCGTTGTATCGTTCGAGATATTAAAGACGCTCGCGCTTGACCCGCCGCCGAGGGGCGCAGTGGACGCGGTCCATGCAGGACCGTTTATAAGCGTCCCGTTATTCCCCCCGATCGAATCGGCTGTCGTTATCCCGCTTCCTTCGTTGAATTGCCAGTACGCGATCAGTCCTGTGTCAGCCCCGGTCAGCGTGCGGTGCATGTATTCGCGGATCTGCTGTTCGGACCGTGTAACACCCCAGACCCGGACTTCGTCTATATTTCCCTGGAAGTAATTGCAGTCGCAATTTCCCGGCGCCTGTTTGCCTATGGCAAGTTCCCCCGTGTTGGTAGTAAGCGAGCCGGCTGCCGTGGATTGGCTCAACAATGAGCCGTTAAGATAAAACTTTACACCGTTGGTTCCGGTGTGGAATACCACAGCAATGTGCGACCACTGGTTCAGCGGAATAGTGCCGCCGCTGTATATCCAGCCCCACGCAGCATTGTAAAGTCCCAATCCTGTCTGACCGTTCGGCCGGATCTCAAAACAATAATTGTAATTCCCTTTGTCAATCACCGTCATATTGCCCGAACCCGTCGGGTAGACCCATGCTTCAAGGGTGAGGCTGTCGGTGAGTCTCAGCGATACGTTGTCGGGCACGTAAACATACTGGCTTGAACCGGAATTGAATGAAAGGGTCGTTCCCGGCACAGTCGATAGCGCCGGAAAATGTTTTGTGTTGAAGCTCATCTCGCTCCCGCGGGTGTAGCCGAAATGGTTCTTCGCCGAGACACGATAGTAATAAGTGCTGTTCGCTGTCAGGCCGGCCGGCGCTGCCGAAACGGCAGTGGAATCGTAGACCGTCAAGGGGCTTTGAGAAGCAAGTACACTGTCTGTGTACGTTCCGGAGACATTGCCGTACAGAAATCGCACAATTGTCGTATCTCCGTTTGGGTTCACGATCCCGTTCAGCGTGGCAGAAGTGTATCCTATAGAAGAAGCGGAACCGGTCATAGCGCTTGGCGCCGTCACAGCCAATGTTGAGAAACTCATCTGACTTCCCCGGACGTAGCCCGAGGTATTTTTCGCTGAAACTGTTATGTAGTATGTGGCGCCCGGCGTTAAACCGGAAAGCGAGGCAGAGACCTGTATAGAATCCCACGGTAGAAGAGGGCTTGATGAAGCAGTGACGCTATCCGTATAAGAGCCCGGACTCAGGCCGTACAGGAACCGGACGATGGTCGTGTCGCCGCCCGAATTCGCGACGCCGTTCAAGAGCGCGGATGTGTAATTAATATTGGCGGCCGATTCCGCCAAGCCGTACAGGCTCGAGGGGGCCGGAGTGGAGAACTGCGTCACGCCCGCCAGATACGGGTAACCGTTGTTGATCGCGCCATACATTGCCCATGTAGTGGTCGAAAAGGTCCATCCTGCATCGAGGAAGGTCGACGATTCATTCATTTCAATCGTGGTCTTCCCGGTGCCGTCGGCGCTGCCGCCGCCGAAGTTGTTAGTATTCCAAAAACAGCCGGACACCGAACTACCCGCATCAAAGCCAACGAGCCCTCCGACATAATTTGTGCCGCTCACGCCTCCAGTACTGTAGCAATCGGTGAGCGTGACGGAACCGATATCTCCCGTAAACCCGCCCGCATAGACAGAGCCGTAGGGGCCGCTGGCGTTTCCGGCGCTGTAGCAGTTAGTGACCGTACAGCTGACCATTGAGCCGGCAAATCCGCCGAAATGAGAATACTGGCAGCTCACATTTCCGGTACTGTAGCTGGTCTCTATCACGGAGCCGGCATCCAAATAACCGATCAGGCCGCCGATATAGGTCTGGCCGTTTACGTTCGCAGTGCTGTAACTCCGGCTTACATGATCGTAGGCATTGTCTCCGATGAGCCCGCCGACATAACTTCCGTAATTGGACCCGTCATAAAAATAGCTGCCGGTCACGGTTCCGGTGGAGTAACAGTTGGTCAATGAACCATAATCGTTAACGCCAACAAGCCCGCCGACGCCCAGGTGACCGGTAATATTCACATCGATCATTCCCAGGTTCTTTATCGTCGCCTCCGAGGCATAGCCGAACATTCCGACATAGTAGGCCGAACTTCTGTTAATGAACAAACTGGTAATGGTGTGACCGCCGCCGTCGTACGTGCCGGTGAAATTCGTCGTGCCGTTGCCTATCGGCGTGAAGCCCTGATTCGAATCCCAGCCCGTATCGGGAGATGCGTCGATATCCGCAGTCTGTACGAAATATGAACTCCAGGAGCTCGAATTCTGCGTGACCCAGTAAAGATTGGCGAGCGAGTCTATTTGGTACGGGCTGCCGGACGTGCCGCTTCCGGAAGGAGGAATCGCTGTTTGTGAGAACGAATTTGCAGTGACGAACAGGATGAAGAGCAATGCCGCAATAGATCTGTATCTATTCTTATCCATACGTTACTCCTTTTCAGAAGGGTTTATATTCCGGTTGGGGTTCGGAGATTCCGTTTGCCCGATGTCGGGGCGCGCATATCTCGCAGATGAAAACGAAGGGATCGATCGCGGCTGTAAAAGGGACTTTGTCGTAGTGCACATTTTAGAGAACTGTCTCACTCTGCCGCCTCCTTCTTGCCTGGCCCGTACGACAACGCGGGTCGTCCGCGCAGACATGGTCAGTCCCATGCTGCAGTGAAGTTCTTTACCACCAGTTTGCTTTGGAGATCTGTATCGGGGAAAGATCCCCGATGGCATAAAGAAAACTTAGAAAATTCGGGAACCATAGTCAAGGAATGGAAAACGACAAAGAAAAAAATGAGGATTGCCGGAGAAATTTTGAACGCTGGAAAAACAAGAATGGACTTGCAGCGACCAGACACTCGTTGCCTCTGAGTGGAAAGACGTTGTGCCGGGCCAAACGGAGAACGTTGCATTTAGATAGGTGATCGTATACATTTACGACAGTTTGCCGGAGAAAAAATTTTCCCTCTCGTTCCCAACCTCCAATTGGGAACGCATGGTAAGCGAAGCTCTCTGCTTAAGGCAGGCAAGCGTTTCACCTTTAATGTGTTTTTGATGAATTGAATGATTATATTTCATCATGTATTACCGCCGAAAAATATTACTGTCGTTAATACAATCGGTTGGGGGAAAAATAGAAAAAATTCCGCTCCAGAAACTTCTCTTTTTATTCTCCCAACGCCAGGAAATCCCGGTTTTTGACTTCGTCCCGTATAAATTCGGTTGCTATTCCTTTACGTCGAACTCCGACCTTACCGTCATGACACACAAAGGAATATTATCGGAGAGCGAAACGGCTTTCGCTAAAATTGACGCTAGTGATTATGTAAAACAGTTGGAACAAAATGACAAGAGAATGCTGCGCGAAATCGTTCGCGAGTATGGGGCGATGAGTCCCAACGAATTGATGCGGACAACATACATGCTTCATCCTTATTACGCGACACGAAGCGAGAGAGCGAAACGGTTGTTATCAGAAAAAGACTATGAGATTGTCAGATCGAACATCACGCGTTCCGACAAAACAACCTTATTCACAATCGGGTACGAGGGTATTTCGCTGGAAGAATATCTCAACAGATTGATCCGAAATGATATTAAAATGCTCGTTGACGTCCGTAATAATCCGGTAAGCATGAAATACGGGTTTAGCAAAAGCCAGTTGCAAAAATATTGCACGTGCATCGGAGTTGAGTATCTCCACCTGCCGGAGGTCGGTATACAGTCCGAGCAGAGGCAAAACTTATACGAACAATCCGATTATAATAAACTGTTTACTGCCTACCGTAAAAAGAATCTTCCCCAGACAATTGCAACACAAAAAAGGATCGTTGACCTCTTGAAACAATACCGGCGAATTGTCTTAACGTGCTTTGAAGCGAACATCGACCAATGCCATCGTAAACACCTGGCGAATGCCGTCGCACAGCTTCCAAAATTTACCTTTACAATTAGGCATATTTGATCTAAAGCGATTTTTCAACATCTGCATCTCCATTGGGGGGGACATCATGCCGCTGACAAAAGTTCTCATTGCCGTTAAAACTTACCCCACTCCGTCGACGAAATACGATGAAACTGTTTGCACTGCAGGGTTTAAAGAGGACGGCTCATGGGTGAGAATATATCCGGTTCAATATCGAAAGAAAGAATACAGTCAGCAATATAAAAAATACGACTGGGTTGAAGTGGATTTGGTCAGAAATTTCAAAGATTTCCGCCCCGAAACGTATAGGCCGTACTCGGCACATTCAAAGTTCAACATTGTCGGACATATTGCTACCGAGAATGAATGGGAAGGAAGGAAGAAAATTATTCTCGGAAAAGTTTATAAAAATTTAAGTGTTTTAATAGACGAAGCGAAAAATAAATTGATTTGTACCTCTTTGGCAGTGTTTAAGCCGACCACGATAAAAGATTTTGTTTGGGAAAAAACGGAGCGAGAATGGAGTAAAGAAAGATTCGCAAGTATGAATCAATTTAACCTTTTTGAAAAGAGGAAAGGTAAGTTTGAAGTTGTCCGAAAGTTGCCCTATAAATTCTTTTTCATTTTTGAAGATGATGAAAAAAGAGAAAGCCGCCTAATGATTGAAGATTGGGAAACCGGTCAACTATTTTGGAAGTGTTTGTCAAGGCATGAAGGGAACGAAAGAGAAGCGTGCGAGGACGTCAAGGGGAAATATTTTGACGATTTTGCTAAGACCAAGGATCTATATTTCTTCCTTGGGACGACGAAAGAACATCATTACGTCAGCAATAATCCATTCATTATTATAGGGACATTTCATCCAAAGCATCAACAACAATTAAATTTGTTTTAGCAACTTGCCTCGCTCCCATTGCCTTTGGAATGGGGTTTTCCAATGGGGTTGGAACAAAGAAAACGCTAAGAAATCCGAGCTTCAAACCGATCAAAATTTTTCCCCCCTTGTTCCCAATCTCCGATTGGGAACGCAAGCTATAAAGCCCTGCTTCATCGATTAAAGAATCTTTTCGTTCCCAACGAGACGTTGGGAAAGAGAAGGAAATGGAAGAAAGGTAATCGTGGACCGGATCGCCCAAAGATCTCAAGGGGTCGCCAGAAATTTTAACGACGAATCGTTTATGAACGATATAAAGTCCCTTCGTCTCCTTTAGATTTGCGGAATCCTGGTGCGTAACATTTTTTTCACCGGCTCGTAGGTTGTACATACTGTGTGGCCGCAAACATCATTCGAATTATGAGACTTACATGAGGGCGATATGAAGCTGCATTTCTTTTCCTTTCTACTGACTGTGGGCCTGGTACATTCTGCGATGGGACAGGCGCCGGAGGCCGTCAGTGATTCGATTTCAGCACAGCTGACCGCGGGGATCGAGGGCTTCAAAGAACAGTACCATTCGCCGAGTTTCGTCATCGTTATAGTCCATGACACAGACATGATCTACAGTAAAGCGCTCGGCTACACCGATCTTGAGAAGAACATTCCTGCGACGATTGATTCGAAGTATCCAATCCTTTCGCTCACCAAACCATTTACAGCTACCATGCTTATGCAGCTTAAGGAGCGGAACATCGTCGGGCTGAACGACGATGTTAAACGGTACCTCCCTGAGTATGAAGACAGCGCTGATCCTACCGGCGTGAGTGGAACGACTCTGTTTCAGCTGGCGACGCACACCGCAGGACTCCCGCGCAATTCGCAGGCCGACATCGGCTTGGCAAAACAGCTGGATGAGTGGCTCGTGAAAGGGACGAATATTTCTACAATAGCGGCGTCCACGAAGAACGAGTTCTTGACTTCGTTGAAATTCGTTAAACCGGAGTATCCGCCGTTCCAATTCATGCGTTACGGAGAGAGACATTATTCGAATCTCGGTTACTGCATGCTGGGGATAGCTCTCGAGAGAGCTGCCGGGACCGACTACGCCTCGTACGTCATCGCGAATATCTGTCGCCCGCTGAAAATGTACTCTACCGGTTTCATCGCACCCGGTGTGGACCCGGCCACGCTCGCCCAGGGCTATTATTATGACGACAGCGCAAAGGCTCTCATCAGGGCTCCAGCCTTTGAGCCGAATTCTGCTATCTACGCCGGCGGCATGTACTCGACTGCGGCCGACCTCGCGAAGTTCATACGTTTTCAACTTGAGACTGGAACCGCCTCTAATGTCCTCTCAGATGAAGACAAGGCAATGATGCAGTCGTTTCACATGGATTGGATATCGTCATATCCCTTCCTCGATCACGATGGAGCGATGCTGGGATTTAAATGCGAGATAGTGTTCAGTCCGGTGATGAATGTCGGCTGGGTAATACTGACAAACACGACAGACTTCGATTTTTCCGGGGTCAATAATTGCATTAGCCGGCTCATTCTCCCTTCATACCGGATGAAGCCCATTACCGACTCGACCAAGTTTACCGGCACGTATGTGCTCGCCGGGGGACTCGACAGCCTCACAATAAGTTTGAAGGACGGCAGACTTTACTCGACGTACCTTGAAAAGGTATTCGCAGGGGTACCGCTTGTTCCGGCCGGTTTCAATAGGTTCGCCGAACGGGGGAGAGGCAAGTATAATGTGCAATATGACTTTGTAACGGATGACGGCTCAAATGTGAAAGCCCTCAATATGGACCAGATGATGTGGATAAAGCGATAATGCATTTCGTCCGTGGGAAACGAGACATATCCCTCCCGTTCCCAATCTCCAATTGGAAACGCAAGCCATGAAGCTCGGCCTCATCGATTAAAGAATTGTACTCGTTCCCAACGAGACGTTGGGAACGAGGAGGAGAATTCAGTACTAGTGATAGAGTTAACATCCTTACCCTCCGCGCGCTTGGAATAACGTTCACTTCAGCTGTTTTATGACGGCTATTTACCGGTGCCATAACGTTCCGTCTTTTCTTTCAAAACGACCTCGCCTGTTTCAAGGAATGATTTGAGATTGGAGAGGATCATCGGCCAGCCGACGGAAACCGCTTCGATGAACTTAGAATTTGGAAGGTCGATTCCATGCGTGAGCGTCAGCTTAACGGCTCCGTCTATTTCTTCCAGGTCGAATGTACAGCGGGAAAATCCTTCTTCCTTCAATTCCGGATTCCATTCGTTACGCCACTTAATGACCATGCGTTTGGGTGGATTAAATTCGACGATCTCGCCGGCATCGGCGACTCGTCCGTCTGCATAGCTCATTACCCAGGTGGAACCGACGTTCCAGTCACTCGTGATAGTTATGCCGCCGCCCCACCATCGTTTGATGAATTCAGGGGTCGTAAGCACATGCCACAATTTCTCCGGAGCAGTCTTGATGTAAATGACGTAAACAAATTTCGATTTCATTTTTCCCTCCTCACCGTCGGATGAGCTTCATCCCATTGGTATTTTTTGCGTGAACCATTTCCAAATTGCTCCGGGAAAATATCTAAGAAGTAGTTCCAACCTTTCTCATGCCCCTTTGCCAGCTCATGATCCGGAAGGTCGGAATGGACAAGGGTCATGAGCGTGCCTTCTCCCTGTTTTTTAAATGTTAGAGTCACTATTGACTCCTGTCCTAAAGTGCTCGGCGACACCCATGTATGCTGAATTCGACCCGGCCGCTTGACCTCCATAAATCGGCCGTAGTGGGACGTCCCTTTGAGGGTCCAGTAAAAGAGCCCGTCTGCTTTCGGATCCAGTATGAACTTTTCTGCCGCATTCCAGGGATTGCCGGGGATCTTCGGATCAAGCCATGCATCGCACACCTCGTCCGGCAATGCAGGGATCGTTCGCTCAAAGCTGAACTCGATGGTCTTCGTTGGATTTGTCATCGCTTCTTCTCCTTATGTGTTTTTTTGTTTTTAAAATGCTGTGCAAATTCGTCGAGGTGTTCATTCCAGAACTGCTCGTACTCATGTACCCAACCTGCTACCTCCCGGAGCGGCTCGCCCCGCAAAGAAATGAGGACTTCACGTCCCTGTTTCCTGCGCTCAATGAGCCCGGCTCTTTCCAAGAGCTTCAGGTGTTTCGTCACCGCGTTCAAAGCATTGTCGAACGGCTGTGCGATGTCCAGGAATCGGGCAGGCCCTTTTGACAGTCGTCCGATGATCGCTCGCCGGGTCGGGTGGGAGATGGCGGTCAGAACATTCCGTAGTTGATCCATAAATACAATATACCAAAAGGTGTAATGATTTGCAAACTTTTTTTGTACTTTTTTTTGCGCTGAAGGGGCAAACGGTGTTGTGGCCCGAACGGAGGCCGTTGCATTTCCATTGGTAATCGTACTCGTTCCCAACGAGACGTTAGGAACGAGAAGAAAATACCCTTAAAAGCTTGTGTCATAAACACCATTTGACTTATACGTGGTTTTTTCACGATCTTTCTGCCGGAATGTTTCCTGCCGTTGTGCCGTCCCGAATAGTGATCAACAATAGATAATACTTTCGCAAAGAGTATCCGTGTAATTTCTCGTCCGCATGCAGACCGAAACGACAGAAAAATTAAAACGCATTATTGCTCTCAGCGACTTGCCGGACGAACATCTGCAATGGCTCGCAGAGCGTGTCGAGTATGCCGAATACGAAGACGGCACGCAGATCGTTAAAATCGGGGAACCCGCAGACGTGATGTGGTTCGTCCTTGAAGGGCGAGTCGATTTTTATATGGACGTCAACGGACAGCAGGTGTACTATTATACGTTTCGGAATGATGCGGTCACGGGCGGCGTCGGGGGACTCATTCCTTACTCGCGAATGAAGAGCTCTCCCGGGTACGCGTACGCGGTCGGCACAACCGGGCGCTTCGCCCTCCATAAAAAATATTTTCAGGAACTCGAGCAGCTCAACCCGGCATTCGTCCAGCGCCTTATCGGCTACATGACCGAGCGGGCGCGGACGTTCGCCACGACGCAAATGCAGCACGAAAAGGTGAGCGCGCTGGGAAGACTCTCCGCCGGCATCGCCCACGAGCTCAATAATCCCGCCTCTGCGATCAACAGGATCTCTTCTGAACTGACCATGCGTCTGAACCTCAACTATGAGCTGACTGAAAAACTTCTTCGACACAATATCGGCGCGGAACACATCGAAAACCTTCGGAACAAGGTCGCCGCAAAACATCTTGACGCGAACAAGAAGCTCTCCGCGCTGCAACGGATGGAACGCGAAGATGAGATCGCCGCATGGCTGGAACACCACGGCCTCCCGGGAAACCTGAAGGTCATCGAACCCTTCGCCGACGCCGGATTTACAAAGGAAGACCTCGACGCGATCCGCGGCAGTGAGACCAAGGAAGCGCTGGTCGATGTTCTTCTCTGGTTTGAAAACTTGCTTAGTTCCCAGAAAATACTCAGAGACCTGGGAGAAGCTTCCGCCCGCATTTCGCACCTCGTCGGGGCGATCAAGAGTCACGTCCAGATGGACCGCACAAACGAGCTGCAGCCGACCGATATCCACAAGGATATTGAAAACACGCTCACGCTTCTGGGATACAAGCTGCGCGACAAGGCGATCGTCGTGAAGAAGAATTTCTGCGACAACCTGCCTCCGGTTCCGGCCTACATCGGAGAACTCAATCAGGTCTGGACGAACGTCATCGACAACGCAATTTACGCCCTCGGCAAGAACGGCGAGCTTACCATTGAAACAGTATGCGACAGCAAGAATGTCAACGTGAAGATCATCGATAACGGTACGGGGATTCCGCCGGAGATCGTCTCGCGGATCTTCGACCCATTTTTTACTACAAAGAAGGTCGGAGAAGGGACGGGCATCGGGCTTGATCTTGTGAACAGGATCATCAAGCGCCACAGCGGCGAGATAAAGGTGAACTCCAGACCGGGCCGGACGGAGTTTCTTATCTGTCTTCCTTTAACACAACAGAGCCAATCATAAGCAATGAAACATCCATTCATCGTCATTGTCGACGACGACGAGCATGTCCTGAGAGCGATCCAGCGCGACATGAGGAACAAGTATCGCGATGAGTATCGCATCAGCGCCACCGAGTCCGCCAAAGAAGCGCTCGAGCTTGTCAAGGAACTGAAGCTGAAGAATGAAACTGTCGCTTTGTTCGTCTCCGACCAGCGAATGCCCGAGATGGAAGGGATCGAATTCCTGGAACAGGCAAAAGCGTTCTATCCAGATGCGAAACTCGTTTTGCTCACGGCATACTCCGACATCGAGGCGGCGATTCGGGCGATCAATAATATTAAGCTCGATTATTATCTCCTGAAGCCGTGGAACCCGCCCGAGGAAAAACTTTTCCCGGTCGTGAACGATCTGCTGGACGAATGGCAAGCGCTCTACAAGCCCGACCATGAGGGGATCCGGATCGTCGGTTTCCAGTGGTCGCCCAAATCTCATCTCCTCAAGGAATTTCTTTCCGGAAACCTCATCCCATTCTTATGGATGGATGTTGAAAGCAACGCAGATGCCGAACAATATCTGACGAGCGCGAACGTGACACGGGCGGATCTGCCGCTGGTGCTTTTGAAAGACGGCACTTGGATGACCGACCCGTCGATGCCGGACCTCGCGGTTCGCATCGGGCTCCAGCGGACTGCAACCCATGAAACGTACGACGTGCTCATCATCGGCGCGGGTCCCGCCGGATTGGCTGCGTCGGTGTATGGCTCCTGCGAAGGTTTGAAAACGCTGTTGATTGAAAAGACCAACCCCGGCGGCCAGGCGAGCAGCAGCTCGCGGATTGAGAACTATCTAGGATTTCCGTCGGGTCTCTCGGGCTCCGATTTCACCCGCAGAGCCATCGCGCAAACGCGCCGCTTCGGAACAGAAATTCTCACGCCGAAGGAAGTAAAGCACATCCGCCTTCAGGACGGGTATAAAATAGTTGAAATGACAGACGGCTCGGAGATCCACACGAAGACGATCGTCATTGCGACGGGGGTGGAATACCGGAAGCTCAATATTCCGGGCCTCGATAATTTCACGGGGGCGGGCGTCTATTATGGGTCTGCGTCAGTGGAGGCGCATGCGTGCAAGGATGAGGTCGTGTATATCGTCGGCGGCGGAAATTCTGCGTGCCAGGCGGCGATGCACATCTGCAAGTTTGCGAAAGAAGTGAACATCCTCATCAGGCGCGCGTCGATAAAAGAGACCGCGGCAAATTACCTCGCTCAGAATATCGGCATGACGCCGAACATCAAGGTCCTTCCTCAAACGGAAATTGCTTCGGTCGAAGGGGACAAAGTTCTCGAAAAGATCACTCTAAAAAACTCCGTCACCGGCGAAGAGAGAACAGTCCCTGCAAAAGCGCTCTTCATTTATATCGGCGCAAGGCCCGGCACGGCCTGGCTGGAGAGTCTCGTCGTAAAGGACGAAAAGGGGTTCATCGTCACGGGGAGCAGCCTCACGAAGGATCCGTCGTTTCGCGCCTCGTGGAAATTGGAGCGAGAACCGTTCATGCCGGAGACAAGCGTTCCCGGGATCTTCGCCTCGGGAGATGTGCGCTCCGGAGCTTTGACCGGCATCTCTTCGGCAGTGGGAGAAGGCTCGATGGCGATCCGTTTTGTGCGCAAGTATTTAGAGGAAATGTAAACGTCGTCACTCTCCGAAGAAAGTCCCCTACAAGTAGGAATCTTCCTGTTTCGCTTCCCATTTCCGATAACCTTATCCACAAATTTTAACTGCAATGCCATTTTTTTAAGGGCATAATTTTTGAGGTGTAGGACGGCAAGTCTGTCCGGGTAGATGAACAAAAAGATCGAAAGGCCTCCGGATTCGTTCTGATGATGGAGGTTTTTTATTTTAGTGATAAGACAAAAAGGAACAGCATGAAAACTTCGTATTCAAAATTCTTGATCATCTTTGCGGTGATGGCAATAGGTGCAGAAGCAATTGCATCTTCAATCTCCGGAAATATTTCTTACACAGGAACTGCAACAGGACAAATTACCATCGTTGCGATCACAGACACAGCCACCCGCAGCAATGCGGCAGCAGTTGTCACGATCGCATCTCCGGGAAGCTATACATTAACGGGACTTTCCGATACGACCTATTACATTGTTGCGACAATGACGAGCGGGTCCATTGACAATGTGAAGCTGACAGACCCTTGGGGGTATTATGGTCCTCAGGGGATGCTCGCTCCTTTGACGATAATATCGGGTGGCAGCATCTCAGGGATTAACATAGTACTGGAAGATGGATCGAAAGATAACCCAAACCCTTTCTATAGAGAAACTATTTCGCCAACATCCATTACTCAATTGCCCGATCTTACGAAACCGGGGACCGACCCTGCCATCGTGTACGATGGGAGCTGGTTGTATCTGTATAAACATGACTTTCAAGATGCTGCCAGCGGAAAAGTCTATAAGATCAACCCTTACTCAGGCGAAGTAAACACAACATACATTCTTGCTCAAGAATCTTCACCAAACAGGATCTCGTGGATAAACAGATTGACGTTTTACAAGGGCGAATTCTGGGCAGTCGGCGGATATGGCGACCCTGCAGGTTCAGGATATATCAACGGGGTATTCAAGGTGGACTTCGCGACGAGCAATTCATCGAACCAGTTACCGGCGAATTCGGGAATCGATCTAACGAATGAGTTTGGGGGGCTTACAAACGACGGGGTAAACTTCTATGTCGGAGCCAATTTGAAGGGAGTCGCGCCGGACCCGGGTATCATAAAGTTTAATCCGAGTCATGCGACCGAGATTCCTGCGGCCCCCTTCTTTCCGCTTGGGTACAGGCCGGATTATTTATGCTTCGGAGACGGATGCTTGTGGGCAGGCGTTGACAGCGTAAGGAAAATCGATTCGGCGAACGGAAACGTTCTTGGAGCCTACGCTCTCCCGAGCTCTTCAGCGGAACTTTACTTTGACAATAAGTTCTGGAGGTATAATTCGGACGATAACACGCTGGAAGCTTTCAGCATAACAGCGCTCGACGTTGCAAAAAAGTCCTATGCAGCGGCCCCTCTGGGTTTTTATTTATCGCAGAATTTTCCGAACCCCTTCAATCCATCGACGACGATCTCTTTCGGTCTTCCTTCACGGTCGTTTGTTTCGCTGAAAGTGTTTGATTTGCTCGGCAAAGAAGTGGCGACGCTTGTTTCGGATCAACTGCCGGCGGGGAATTATACACATCAGTGGAATGCCGCAGGGATGTCGAGCGGAATGTACTTTTATCGGCTGCAGGCAGGTTCGTATATTAAAACGCAGCGCCTTCTACTGCTCAAGTGATCTACCGGTACTGCTTAAGTTTGCCTATGGTCGATTTCTCATCCAGAGGGAGCGAAGCGACTGAAGCATCCATGTTCTCGAAGAAAAACATGGATGCTTCTGCCGGTTTCGTCCGGGATCAGCAAGACACGCGAGACCATCTCTAAAGCGCTGAAAATTCTGACTATACAAACTTGAGTAGCACCCCCTCCCTTTGAGTAGTGGGCTACTTTCAGAAACCTTCCGAAGGTTTATTGATTGAACATTGAAAATCTTTGGCATTTGCTCATTTTAGATAGAAATCCTTCGGAAGGTTTGCTGTCAATTGTCAAAAGTAACCCATTGCCCTCCTTTGACCCACACGATAAATTTTTCTACCTTTATGGAGGATCATTTTCTGTGCACAACGACAATCGATGCACTCTTTAGGAGGAACCATGGACATCGAAGATTTCAATCTGGAAAACGTAGCGCCGCCGGACCCAAAGACGGTCATCTACGAATTTACGAATGCTCAGAACGCAACCATTCAGCTTCTTGCACAACGGATGAAATTCATCGGGCTCATGTATATCGCGTGCGCCGCAATCACGGTCTTTGCGGGGATCGACTCTTTGCTGAGCGCCTCCCTGATGTCGATCGGTTTTTTCTCCATGGTCGCCTTTTTTGGTTTTGTGGGGTGGTGGACATACGAGGGCTCGACTTTCATGGAGGCAATTATCAGGTCGAAGGGGAACGATGTCATGCAGCTGATGGCCGTGTTCGATAATCTGCGCAAGACCTATGAAGGGACGTTTCGGCTTCTCGTCGGGGTGCTCTCACTCTGGTTGTTGGGGATCCTTGTTTCCGTAATTCTGCTGGCGTAAAGAGACGACTGTTTTTTGCTTGTTTCTAGTTCCATATCCCGATGGGATTTCTTTAGGATCGGGAACGGAGCGAAATAAAAAAGCCCAGGCTTGTCGTCTGGGCTGAATGCAATAGCCAAAGCTTGTGCCGCTACTTGAGCACGATCATCTTCTTCATCTCCATTTTCCCGCCGAACTCCAGCCGCGAAAAGTATATCCCGCTTGCAAGATGAGATGCATCGAAAGTCGCATGCTGAACTTCGCCGGCTTTTGCGGCTCCGTCAAAAATCGTTGCGACCTCTTGCCCAAGAACGTTAAAGACTTTAAGCACGGCGCGGCCGTTGGTCGGAACGGTGAATTGAATTGCCGTCGCCGGGTTGAATGGATTGGGATAGTTCTGAGACAACCACAGCGTTGTCGGAATCGCTTTTAGCTCAGGTACCGATGTCGCTGCCGAACCGAAACTGAGGATATTGACCTGGGTCGCTCTCACTACGCCGGTATCGTTCTGATCTTTCGTGCTTCCGACGAGGAAGATGAGGCCCGAGCCCGTAAAAAAGTTGAACCCTTTAAAAGTATATCCGTCTACTTCAACTTCTTTTCTCCGTAAACATTGGTATGACTTTCCTTTTATAAGCAGAGTCCCGAACCCGTCGATGATATAGTTCGATGCGCTGTTCCATCCGGTGGTAACAACTGTCCTGACATTATTGACGTACGTTGTATCTACTCCCATACCCCCGCCGCTCGTACTCCATTGGCTGTTATAGGTCGCAGGAAAGGCCAAAGGTTCTTCGTAGGGGATATCGTACCGATATTCCTGTGAGTCAGGGAAAATACTGGCCTCCGCAAATTGAATGAACCCTGTATCGGTGACCATGGTGACCGGACTGTTGCCGATGTTTTGGGTCGAGGCTCCCCACACCATGCTCGACGGATCGAAGCGGGCGGCAAGCTGCGGTATTTCAGACGAAGAGTAAATTGTGTAAGCGAGTGAATCGGGAAAAACAAGAGACGAGAAGTCATATACATTCGGCCCGCCGGTCTTTCCGACATTGATAAATTGGCTCGTGTCAGAATAAATTTTTACCGCTGCGCCGGGAACAAAGATCTGCTGGAGATCCGACTTTTGAATAGTGATCTGCGCGTATGAGGCGCAATACGAGAGCGACAACAACGACACAACTACGAACCAACGGAATGTTTTCATAGAACTCTCCTCGCTTCTGAACTCAATCATAGTTTTACAGCCAACCGGTCAATATGTATAATGATAATCATCTGAGAAGAAGCTATCAATAGGGTAAAACCACGGGTTCCGAGGTCCTTTGTGCGTTACAGATCCGGTCGAGTATTGATCGGGCATGGCGGGTACAACACGATCCGTCTTTTATCGTTCTTTGTGGATAATGAATTTTCCGTGGAAGGACTTGGCGACCAACACGCCCCCGTGGAGAAGTGTATCGATTTCCCATTTGGCTCCGAATCTGGATCCGAGGTTGCATGAAATCGGATAAAAGGCGTAATAGTCGATCCCGAGCGTTACCGTATCCGGCTCGTTGATGAACTGCTGCAGATTTTCTTGACGAAAGTATTTTGCAGGATGTCCGGAATACCAGGCGGACAGCGGCGCGTTTGTGGAATAATCGACCGGTGGAATATTGCGCCAATCTGAGAACGCTACCTCATGCGAATACCATTGGCCCGCGCTGATTCCTAAGTCCACAAAGAGACAATATCCGATCGCAGCGAAGAATAGAAGCTTTCCCATTTTGTTATGTAGAGAATTACTGTCAGTGCCGGAAGATACCAAAATCGGCTGAACACTCCGAGTTGCAAGAGCGACCATCCGCGGAATGCGTCCGGTCGAATTAGGAAGAGCACAAACCCCAAAGCTAATAATCCGAGCGCCCACTTATTTAATTTTACACCGACCAGGGCGATCGGGGTTGTCAGAAGGGCCGGGATCATCATCCACCAGTACCGCCATGAAAGAACCAGGAAGAAGCCGGCAACGGCATAGGGCCGCGCCATTCTGCTCCAGAACACGAACAGGGGGAACACAGCAACAAACAAAGCGGATTCAATTTTGTATTTGTCGGCGATGAGATACATTGCCGGGACGGTAAGCGTCCCGCAAAGCGCCGGAAGGAACCGCAGCCCAAATTCGCTGTGAAGCCCGAACAACTGTCCGAACCATTGAGGGATAAATTCCTGATTGCCGCCTTGTTGAACCAGGAAACCGAATCCCGCTTCATCGACCCACAGAGGATTTGCGCCCAATCCATGAAAGCGTAAATAGCCGGCGACCAACGTAATAAGCGAAACGATAATGATTTTGAGTTTCATAGCCGATAAGGCGCACTTTGGACTGGTTGTTCAATATAATAATGTATTGGAAGTTATCAAAAATGGAGGGGCAAATGATAGTGTCTCAGCTTGGGCAAAGTCATGGCGAGCGATCCCGATGTATCTTATCGGGAGAGTTGAACCATGGTCCTTCGACGCGCGGCGCAAAAAACGCGCCACTTGCCCAGGATGACAGATATTCTTTGTTGTTATTGCCAAAATGAGACACTACCGGGCAAATTGCCTGTGCGATCGAACGGATGTGCATTTTAGTGTAACCTTGTTGTACATTTCCCGTAAGGGTTAAGGAAAAAAATCCGGAGAATCGTTGAGATTTTTAGAATTTTTTGCTTTTTCCGCTATCCATATAGTCGTCGTGTGCGTTTCTGCTGCCGATGCCGCGGACATTTCCAAAAATCAGCGAAACTATTCGGTCGCCGCAGTAAAAATCCAGAACGATATCGACCTCACCGGAAAACTTTCAGACCCTCGCTGGGCATCAGCGCCCACCATCGAATGTCCTTTTGAAGCTACTCCCGGGGAAAACACGCCCGCGTCGCAGCGGACATTTGTGAAGATCCTGTACAACGCGTGGCTTATCTATTTCGGGTTCATCTGTAAGGACAACGCGATATCGGAAATCCGCGCGCATGTTTCGGACCGCGATAACATTTTCAACGACGATTTTGTTTTTGTCGCGCTCGATACCTACGAGGACAACCAGCGCGCCTTCGAGTTCGTTGCGAATCCTTACGGCATGCAAGGCGATTTGATGAGGACCGGTAACAACGAAGATGCGAGCTGGGATGCCGTGTGGTATTCAAAAGGGACGGTCAACGACACGGGGTATGTCGTCGAAATCGCGATCCCGTTCAAGAGCATCCACTTTCCGTCCAAACAATCGCAAGACTGGACGATCATGATCATCCGAAACTTTCCGCGTACAAGCCGCCAGCAATTTTCATGGACGCCGTTCGACCGGAACGACCCGTGTTCGATCTGTCAGGGGGGAACGCTCAAAGGATTGAAGGATCTCGAGTCCACGGGGACGATGGAAATTCTTCCGTACGCGATGGGGTTTCAGGCCGGCAGTCTGACAAATGCACAAGACCCGGCATCGGAATTTTCAAACGGGAAAGTGAACGGGAGGGTCGGAGGGGGAGTGAAATTCTCGCCGAACCCAAGTTTGTTCGCGGAAGCCGTCATCAACCCGGACTTCAGTCAGGTGGAATCCGACGCGACGCAGATCAGCGTCAATTCGAATTATGCGATCTACTATTCGGAGAAGCGGCCATTCTTTTTAGACGGCGCGGACGTTTTCGGCACGCAGCTGACCGATTTTTATTCGCGCATGATCAACAACCCGATCGCCGCGGCAAAGCTGATCGAAAAATCCGACGGGCTGACCATCGCCTATCTTGCCGCGAGCGACCGCAATTCGCCTTTCACGATCGCGGGGGAAGAAGGGAGCGGGTCGGTCGAAAGTTCGCTGCGTTCATTCTCGAACATCCTTCGTGCGAAGTACGATTTCGGCAAGCAATCGTTCGTCGGCGTGCTTGGGACTGCGCGGGATTTTTCCGAAGCCCACAACTATACCGGCGGCCTCGACTGGACGCTCTTCCTCGACGACAATTATTCGTTTCGAGGGCAGATGCTGGGGTCGAACACGAAGGAAGTCAACGACCTCTCTCTGTTCAGCGACTCGAGTTTCTTCGGCAGTACGCGATACACCCCCGGCTTCGACGGACAAACGTACAACGGCACGGCGCTCAACGCACAACTTCGCCGCGACGCACGGAACTATAGTTTTGACCTGAGCTACCAGGATATCTCGCCGACTTTTCAGTCGGAAAACGGTTTCATCACGGGAAACGACCTCCGGATCGTCGACCTGCAGAATTACTATAACTTCTATCCCGTCAATTCGATCATCGACCAGGGACAGTTATGGATGGACAACAACCTGCAGTTCAATTACGACGATGCGCGTAAACAGCGCTGGACGGTTGCCGGATTATATCTGCAATTCAAGAGTCAAACGAGCATTAATCTGATCTACGTTCCCTATAATGAAGAATTGTACCACAGCGTGCGATTCAACAAGATCAACCGCGCCGAGTTTCAGGTCAATTCTTCTCCATCGACATATCTCTCTGTCAATGCGGACGTCCAGCTCGGCAAGTTCATCGATCGGGACCTCGCTCTAACCGGATACGGCCATAATATTTCGACATCCGTGACGCTTAAACCGACATCGCAACTGGAGCTCGACCTGTCGTACTCGCGGTCGCGTTTATCGGATTTTTATACTCAGCAGCTTTTTTATGACGGATACATTACCCGGGCAACGGGCATCTATCAGTTCAGCGCGGACATCTTCTTCCGCCTGATCGGACAATATGACGAGTTCAGCAAAGAGGTCGAGATCGATCCGCTGCTGAGTTACAAGTTAAACCCCTTCACTATCTGCTATGCCGGTTCAACCCACAATCTGACCGACTTCAACAGCCCGTACGGCTTCGAACAGACCGAGCGCCAATTTTTTATAAAAGTGCAGTACCTCTGGAGACAGTAGGCGGGCGTCCGACGTCAGATCGGCCGGGAAAGAAAATCGCTGAAGGTGAGAGCGAAGAGGATGAAAAGCCAGAAGAACCCCCCGATCGCGAACGTCCAGACGAGACGTGGGCTCGTGCGAATGTGCATGAAGAAGTACCCAACGAGTGTCGCTTTCACCGCTGCAATGAGAAGAGCGATTACAATATTGTAAGGCCCCAGGTCTATGTAAGCGACCGAAATGGTCAGCGCGAGGAGCAGCATAAGAATGATGCCGATGCGGAAGTACAGCCTTATGGAAGGATCGTTGTTCATCGGTACACGTGGATGAGATAGATCATTGGGTAGAGGAAAATCCAGATGATGTCGACGAAGTGCCAGTAGAGGCCGCTAACTTCCACTGGCGCATAATAGTCGGGACCGTAGCGGTTCCGCGAGGCGCCGACCGCGAGCCATGTCATGATACCAATCCCGATCAGCAGATGAAGCGCGTGTATGCCCGTCATGACAAAATAGAGGACAAAATAGATCTCGGCTGCCCCGGGCTGCGGGCCGGCATATTGAAAATCGACTCCCGGAACGAGATGCTCGGCGAATTTGTGCGAATACTCGAGTCCCTTAATGCCGAGGAACACGCATCCTAAAACAATTGTCATGACCAAAAAAACCAAGAGACGTTTGCGTTCGCCATGCTGCGCAGCGTGCACCGCAAGAACAACCGTCAGACTGCTCCCGAGTAACACTGCCGTATTGATCCCCCCGAGAATGACATCCATGTAATGACTCGCCGACGCGAACGCATCAGGGTAGGCATGACGGTAAATGCCGTAGCAGAGAAAGAGCGCGCCGAAGAAAAGGATTTCCGTCGTGAGAAATACCCACATCCCAAGGCTGTCGGCCTCGTGCTGCTGCTTGATGTCGTCGAACTGATGTGCGTGTGCGGCTTGGCTATGATCCGCCATGAACGACCTCTGTTTTTTCAAAAGGTGGATACGCGTACGGCCCCTCCGTCACAATTGGAGTCTTATCGAAATTGTGCTGCGGCGGCGGGGAAGAAGTCGTCCATTCGAGACCCGTTGCATTCCATGGGTTCGGTCCGGCATGCTTCCCTCTGCGCAGCGACCAGATCAGGTACGTGAACGGAATTAAATATCCGATGCCCAGGATCGTGGCGCCGGCTGTTGAAAGGACGTTGAGCACCTGGAATTCCGGAGGATAAACATGGTAGCGTCGCGGCATCCCGAGGTAACCGAGAATAAATTGCGGGAAGAAGGTAAGATTGAATCCCACAAACAACACGAGCGCTGAGAACTTGGCCCATCCTTCCGGATACAATCTTCCCGTGATCTTCGGCCACCAGTAATGAATTCCTCCGAGATAACCCATGACCGCTCCGCCGACCATGATGTAATGGAAGTGCGCTACGACAAAATATGTATCCGTGACATGCACGTCGACCGCCAACGCCGCAAGAAAAAGTCCGGTCAGCCCGCCGATCGTGAACAGCCCGATGAACCCGAACGCGTAAAGCAACGGCGTGTGGAATGAAATCGAGCCTTTATAGAGCGTCGCAAGCCAGTTGAATACTTTGATGGCGGAAGGGACCGCAACAAAATAACTCAAAGCGGAAAAGACCATGCTTGCGTACACCGACTGACCGCTGACAAACATGTGATGGCCCCAAACGAGAAAGCCGAGGGCAGCAATGGCCATGATGGCCGCGGCCATAAAGTAATATCCGAAGATGCGTTTGCGGGCGAAGCACGTGATAAGCTCACTGACTACACCCATCGAGGGGAGAACCATGATGTACACAGCCGGATGCGAGTAGAACCAGAAGAGATGCTGAAACAACAGCGGGTCTCCGCCGAGTGCCGGGTTAAAAATTCCGACGCCGAACACGCGCTCCACTATAAGAAGGAGAAGAGTAATGGCAATGACAGGCGTCGCCAGGACGATGATGATGCTCGTCGCGTATTGCGCCCAAATAAATAGAGGAAGACGGAACCATGTGAGTCCCGGCGCCCGCATCTTGTGAATTGTAATGATAAAATTGACGCCCGTCAGGATAGAAGAGAATCCGAGGATGAAAATTCCGGTCACCACCGGTATCACATTCGTCGTTGAATAGGCCGTGCTGAGGGGCGTGTAGAATGTCCATCCCGTGTCGACGCCGCCGGTGATCATCGCTGTGAGCGTAAAAATTCCGCCGATGATGTAGAGATACCAGCTTAGCAAGTTTAGTTTCGGAAAAGCAAGATCGCGCGCGCCGATCATGAGGGGCACTAAAAAATTCCCGAGGACTGCCGGAATGGAAGGGATGAGGAAGAAAAAGATCATGGTGATACCGTGCATCGAGAACAATTCATTGTACGTGTGCGCTGCGACGAGGTCTCCCTGAGGCGTCAGCAATTCAAGACGCATGAGCAACGCAAAAAAACCGCCGACGAAGAAGAAGAAGGTGATCGAGATCATGTAGAGGATCGCGATACGCTTATGGTCAGTCGATAACAGCCACGACCTCGGGCCGTATGCGACGTTTAAATAATCGACATTTTGTTCCATCTTCATTGCTTTGTTCCTTTCGCCGGCTTGGCCGGGGCTCCTAACGTTTTAATGTACTCGATCAACGCGGCCATTTGGTCCGGGTCTATTTGTTTCCTGAACGTCGGCATGATTGCGCGATAACCCGCGACAACCTGGTCGCCGGGATCATAGATCGAATTCCGGATGTAGCTTTGGTCTGCAATCACTCGCTGCCCGTTTTGTAATCGCACCATGGACCCGAACAAGCCATAAAGCGAGGGACCGCGTCCCATGTCGTTCAGCTGATGACACGTGCTGCACGCGAAGTGCTGGAAGAGATCCTCTCCCGACGTTGCCAGCGGAACCTCTCCCGATTTGCCCGCGAGCCATTGCTGGTAATCTGCCTGATCCATGACATACACCGTTCCGATCATGCTTGCGTGTCCCGTTCCGCAGTATTCGGCGCAGAAGAGATGGTATGTTCCGACCTTGGTCGGCAGGAACCATTCGGTCGTATATCGATCCGGAAGGACGTCCTGTTTGACTCTGAATGCCGGCACGTAGAAACTGTGAATGACATCCTGCGACGTCATCACGAGTTTGACCGGAATACCGACCGGGATATGGAGGGCATTGATCTCGCGGTTTCCTTCCGGATGTTCTATCTTCCACATCCATTGTTTTGCGACGACATAGATCTCTATTGCGTTCTTGGGCGCAACGTGCAGGTCGAAGAACAGTTTTGCCGACCATACGTAAATACCGGCGCTGATGATCAACGGAATGACCGTCCACGCGATCTCCAGCTTAAGATTTTCCGGATGACGCATCTCTCTGTTTGCACGAGACCCCTTCCTGTATCGCACCGCAAAATACGCGAGACAGACAAAAATAATGGCTGTGAAGATCGAAGCGATGATCACCAGCGCGACGTACAATTCATCTATCTGGCGAGCTTGCTGCGATGCCTCGACGGGGAATAGAGGAAAAATTGATAACAGGGACGTCATTCGTTTACCTTGTCAGCTCCGTGATCGGGCGCAGTCGAACCGCCGTTCGCAACCTTCGCGGCTTTCCGTTCTTTCCGCAGCATCAAAAAGATGCCGCCGCCCATGACGAGTATCGTAAGCGTTGCGGATGCCCGCAGCACATTTGAAATGATGAAACCATATTTCCCGGTAGTCGGATCGTAGCAGTAACACAGGAGCAGGATCTTGTCGACCGCAGACCCGATTTCGCGGTGCGATGCGTCGATAAGTGCGAACTGCATATCCCGGGCGGGATATTCGACCCCGTAAAAATATCTGGAGAGTTTTCCCTCCGGCGTGAGAACCATGACACCGGTCGCATGCGCGAATTGTTTTATTTTTGGGTCGTAGACATAATGAAACCCGACCGCCTCCGTCAGTTTTTTGATGGAACTTGCATCGCCGGTGAGAAAATGCCAGCCGGACGCTGCGTCTTTCTGGCCGTAGCGCGTCAGATACATTTGCTTTGCATCCGCGGCCATTTCCGGCGTTTCGCTCGGGTCGAAACTCACCGTGACCACGTCGAAATCTTTGTTGACGATATACTTCATGGAGAGGAAGCATTCGACCATTCCGTCGAGGGTCATTTTGCACAGCATCGGACAGTTGTAATACACGAGCGAGAGCACTACGGGTTTATCGTGGAAATACTCTCCGAGCTTTACTTCGGCGCCGCTCTCGTCGTGGAATGTCAAGTCCAGAGGGATCGAATCTCCGAGATGCTGATCGATGCCGACCTCTTTGAATACTTTGGAAACAGTCTGCTGGTCGGCCGTTTGTGCGGCAACGGTTGTCGCACAGACAAGCATGATGACGGCAAGGGTTTTCAATTTATGGTTCATGGGATTCCTTTCCTATTTCTTCCCTTCGGCATAGACAGGGAGGCCATGTTTCAACAGAAGATCCATCGCCGTATCGATCGGGACGCGCACAAGCCCGGCACGGCGGTCGGACCAACCGTAAGTTGACAAGACAGAATCTTCATGTTCTCTCAACTCTTTTAAGTCGAGGACAGGATTCGGCTGTAATCGCGGCGTCGGAAAATCCGGAGCGCCCGAAGCAACGACATCGGCCGGCGCCCCGGGGTTTGAGGAGTAACTTCCGAGAAAACCCGACAGCAAAAAATTGGCCGCCAACATGAGAATAATGATGGCGATGAGTCCAACGCCGACGTACATCAGTTTTTTGAAGTCCACATCCCGGGTTTCGTATGTCCCTTGAGGATGGTCTTCGGATTTAATTTCGATTTTCTTCTTATCGGCCATTTAGTGTTCTGCAGCGGCAGCTCCCGGCGCAAAGCGCGGGTCGTATTTTGGCACGAGAGCTCGTTTTTTCAGCAAAGCGATGAAGACAGATACCCAAATTCCTCCGACCGCCAGTGGGGAGGCAACGTCCATCCACGTGATCTCAAACCCCGACGTATGGAACGCCGGCATAACGATCCAGAACATGTCGACGAATCGCATGACGAACAGCCCGAGCGCGATCCACGTGAGGAAGCGCAATGACTGCTTCAACTGGCGCCCGAGGAGAAGGAAAAATGGGACGAAGAAATGAAAGATGATGAGACCCAGCGCCAGTCCGTTCCATCCGGGGGAGAGGCGGTGCAAATACCACGAATTTTCGTCCGGCAGGTTCCCGGCCCAGATGATGATCCATTGGGAGTAGGCCATGTATGCCCAAAGAATGACGCACGTCAGCAGGAGGTTACCGAGATAGTGAAAATGCTTCGTCGTCAGGACATCTGATAAAGGGCTTTCTTCCCTTGCGAGCCACAGCATCAGCACGGAGACAGAAAGCGCTGCGAGAACATCCCCCACGATAAAAATGAAACCGTAGATCGTTGAGGACCATCCAGGTTCGAGCGACATCACCCAATCCACCGCTGCAAAAGTTACCGTGAGTGCGAACACGACGAGCCCTGGTGCGCTCAACATACGGAATTTCTCTGTGTAACGAGGGTCTTGCGTTTCGTCTTGCCGGGTGGACCAAAGGCTGAGCAGGTACGCCGCTCCGATCCAAAGGCCGAAGTAGACAACGCACCGGAGAGAAAAGAACGGGACGTTGAGGTACGCAGCCCACACATTCCCGGCTTCTTCATCCGCCCCGTTTACCCATGGGTAGATGTCGGCCAGCCCGATGAGGATCGGAATGAACAAGATCGCCATGAGCGGAAGCGTCAATGCGCCTGCTTCAATAATTCGCTGGATGGCGTGTCCCCATCGGCCGGAGACCATGTGATGCAGCATGAGAAGTCCGAGGCAACCGAGCGGAACGCTGAGCCACGCGAGGTATCCGAAAAGATATGCATGAAAAAATTGCTCGGGAGAAAACACAGCGCCGGCGATCAATGCAGCTACGCCAATTGCTCCGAGAAGAGCGGCGGTCGTCTGAATTTTTTTTAACTGGTCAGTGAACAATTCTACACCATGCGATCAATGAGATTCCGCAAGTCTTGTCTTGATGCTGTCCGGTATTTCGGAAATTGGGATCCGTCTGCTCATCTGCAACGCCCGGATGTACGCCACGATCGCCCAACGGTCGTTCACGGGAACGCTCGGAGCGTAGCTGAACATGCGACCAAAGCCGTGTGTGATGACGTCGAAATAAAACCCTGCCGGCTCAGCCCGTACGCTGTCGGCATGGAACGAAGGCGGCTGCGGGAATCCTCGCTGCACGATCATCCCCAACCCGTCCCCCAATTGACCGTGGCACGGCGTGCAAAATGTGGTAAACCGATCCTTTCCGCGGTCGAGTACCTGATGCGTGACCGGAAAAGGAAATGCATCGGCGAAATTGCCGTTCCTTTTTCCGGTATAAAGAAATTCATCCGGCTGAACCGAGCCGCGGGGGACGGTTCCTTCGATCAACGGCCGCGACGACTGTCCGTTATGATAGAAACTGCTCGAGGACAACGGCTTGTACTTTGGCTGGTCGTCCATGTCCAGGTGGCAGCCAGACGAGATGAGACATATCGCGCTCATTACGACGAACAGCTTCATTTTGTAAAAATAATTTTCCAATTTGGCTTGCCCTAGCTTTTTGTCATCGTGTTACTTTCTTTCCGAGAAAGAAAGTAACCAAATGCCGCTTTACGGCATCCCGCCTATTTAGTATTTGAAGCGGGAGAAATCTTGTCGAAATCGTAACACGCGGATTCAATCCCTCACCGCACATGCCGACAATTTCGGTGCACCAATGGCTCTTAGTCATGAAGAAGTTACGTAATGCACCGAAATTGAAACCCTTCGATTGAATCCTTTCCCTCGCTCGCACCTGACGATTTCGACGTTTTAAGACGCAGGCATTGTCTATCAATCGGAATCGGCGGCCTCGAGTGGTGGAGGGCGATGCGTGCGTTGAGAAAACGGCAGGCACGTGCAGAGTGCATGTGTGAGCCGTTTTCTCCTGGCTTGTGCGGGTAGGAAGCATCGCCTGCGTTCCGATTCCGAAAAGCTCTCTTTGCTTCTTTCTCTGGCTTCAGAGAAAGAAGGATAGATATGTGATCGGGTTGAGGTACCGTTCCAACGTCAAAATTTCTTATGATCTCGATTTTTTTATTCTCAATCATCAATGGTCCACCACCGAAACATTCTTGGCGTGAAGCCCTCTAAGAAAAGCCGCCGTCTTCTGCTGGTCGAACATCGGATCGGTCGCTTCGATGCAGAGGAAAAACCCGTCGGTTGTTGCGCGCTCGAAGCCGGGCACATTGAACACCGGATGGTACGGACGGGGAAGACCGTTCCGGAAAAGCATTCCGACAACCGCGCTAAGTCCCGCAACGAGGATCGTCAGCTCAAAAGTGATTGGAATGAACGCCGGCCAGCTGTTGAGCGGCCGCCCGCCGATGTTGAGCGGATAGCCAAAGACCGCGGCATAATATTGCATGAAAAATCCGCTCAGTCCACCGACGATCCCGCCGCACAGCACTAGCAAAGGCAGTCGGCTCTTTCGCGCTCCGAGCGCTTCGTACAGTCCCTCGACCGGAAAAGGAGAATAAGCGTCCGTACGAGTGTAACCCTGCTCGCATGTGCGTTGGGCAGCTTGCACCACTTCTTCGGGCGAGCCGAATTCAGCCATGAGGCCGAAGATCGGGGGATGCTCCATCACCGTTCCTTCCTTCGTGCTCTGACCGCCTGAACGCGCGGAGACCACGGCAATAATTCTTTCAATTCAAACATCGAGATCATCGGCATCACGCGAATGAACATAAACATGAGCATGAGGAAAAGACCGATCGTCCCGGCGAACGTCGCAATATCCCAGAACGTCGGATAATACATTCCCCACGACGACGAAAGAAAATCACGGTGGAGGCTCGTTACGACGATCACATACCGTTCCAGCCACATGCCGACGTTGATGATGATCGAGATGATGAAAAGCGTGACGGGATTTTGACGGATGCGCTTGATCCAGAGAGCCTGCGGAATGGCGATGTTGCAAAGGATGAGCATCCAGTATGCTTCGGTGTACGGTCCGAACATCCTGTTCAACATCATGAAATGGTCGAATTTGTTCTGGCCGTACCACGCGAAGAATGTTTCCATCATATACCCGTAGGCGACGATCAAACCGGTCGCGAGCATCACTCTCGCCATGTTGTCGAGATGCCGTTCGGTGATGAAGCTTTCGAGGTGATAAAATTTTCGCGTCGGAATGACGAGCGTAAGCACCATCGCGAAGCCGGAATAAATCGCCCCGGCGACGAAGTATGGCGGAAAGATCGTCGAATGCCAGCCGGGGACGATTCCGACGGCGAAGTCGAAACTCACCACGCTATGAACGGAAATGACCAACGGCGTCGCAAGCCCCGCAAGAAGGAGATACGCCGTCTGATACCGGTGCCAATGGCGCGCCGAACCGCGCCAGCCCATCGCGAGAATTCCGTAAATGACCTGAACCCATTTCTTCGTGGCGCGGTCGCGCATCGTCGCGAGGTCGGGGATCAATCCAACAAACCAGAAGACAAGAGAAATTGTGAAATAGGTGCTGACCGCGAAGACGTCCCACACGAGAGGGCTGCGCCACTGCGGCCATAGTCCCATCGTCTCGGGAAGTGGAAGTATCCAATAGAACACCCATGGCCTGCCAAGATGCAGAAGCGGGAAGAGACCGGCGCACGCGACCGCGAACAACGTCATCGCTTCGGCAAACCGGTTGATCGAATTTCTCCAGTGCTGATGGAGCAGCAGCAGGATGGCGGAGATGAGTGTGCCGGCGTGGCCGATGCCGATCCACCACACGAAGTTGACGATCGCAAACCCCCAGCCGATGGGGATCTTCACGCCCCAGATCCCGATGCCTTTCATAAAGAGATACCCGATCGCGGCGAAGAGGAGCATGACCAGCGAGAACGTCAGAAAGAGTCCGAACAGCAGACCTTTGGGAGTCTTGTGATCGAGGACGTTGTTGCTGATTTGCTCGGAAATCGATTGATAGTCCTCTCCCGGACGAATCAAGGGTTGGGACATTCCCAATCGATTCAGGACCTCGCTTTGAGCAGCCGAGTTGTCGGATGTGGCCGGCATCAGCTCTTACCGTTCATGTCGGTGTTTGGGTTTGTAATTTTTGCCAAGTACGTTGTCCGAGGTTTCGTATTAAGCTCACCGAGCAAGCTGTACGTTCTCGGTTCAGCTTTCAGTTTTGTCACGGCGCTCTTCTTCTCGTTGATGTCGCCGAACACGATGGCCTCGGCAGGGCACGCGGACTGGCACGCAGTTTTGATCTCGCCGTCCATAATTTCGCGGCCGTCCTTTTCGGCGCGGATCCTCACCTCGTTGATTCGCTGGACACAATAAGTGCATTTTTCCATGACGCCTCTGCTTCGCACAGTGACGTCCGGATTCTCCAGCATTTTCAGCGTCGGAGCTTTCGGTTCATTGTATTCCAAAAAATTGAACCTGCGCACTTTGTACGGACAATTGTTCGAACAATACCGGGTGCCGATGCAGCGATTGTACACCATCGTGTTTAATCCCTCGGAATCGTGCACCGTGGCACCGACGGGACATACCAGTTCGCACGGCGCGTTCTCGCAATGCATGCACGGAACTGGCTGGTGAAGGATCGCCGGATTGTCGAGGTCTCCGCTGAAATACGAATCGATGCGGATCCATTGCATCTCTCTCATGTTGAGCACTTGTTCCTTGCCGACGATCGGAATGTTGTTTTCAGATTGACATGCGATCACACATGCATTGCATCCCGTGCATGAGTTAAGGTCGATGGACATTCCCCATGCATGGCCTTCGTAATTCACTTTCGGATACAGCGTCTGATCTGGCGAAGGCTCTTCATCGAGCTTCTTTGCAAATTCACGGTCGGCGACAAATTCCGTGATCGTCGCAACCCGCACCTGGTTTCGTCCTTCCATCGCGTGATGTTGCTGTGTCGTCGCAAGGTCGTAATGCGCTCCGGTGCGCGCGAGTGCGACTCCCGAAATAAATCCAGGATGAAGCGACGACTGAAGTGCGTACGCATTGCTGCCGATGCCGGTGCCGATGTTACCGGACTGCGTTCGTCCATAACCGAACGTGAGTGTGACGGAGTTTTCAGCATGCCCCGGAACGATCCAAACAGGGGCCTCGATGCTGCGACCGTCGGCTTTCAGTTCGACGACATCGCCGTTGTTTAAAGACAGATGCTGTGCTGTGGCGGGGGCGATGAGCGCGGCATTGTCCCACGTGAGCTTTGTGACCGGCTTAGCAAGTTCCTGCAGCCATCCATTGTTCGCGAATTGTCCGTCCCAAATTGAGGGGTCGGGCCGGAAAACAATTTCGATCGACGAGGGAGCGGCATCGGATTCTTTGCTAAGCAGCGGTTCGAGGTTCACGCTATTTGATCGCCGGACATTTTTTGTTGAGAGCGTTGTGTTCTCAATAACTCCTTTGTTCAACGCGTTGGACCAGAACTGCTCGAAGTCTAATTTCCCGCTGCGCTCTTTCCAGAAATTCCGCACTGTATCGTACGCTTTAACGCCGGAGCTGCCGGTGAGCTCAGCAAGCATATCGTGCGAAGACTTGCCGTCGTACAAGGGTGCGATCAACGGCTGAACGACGCTCGTGGTTCCATCGAAAGAGCGGATATCGCTCCACGATTCCAGGTAATGCGTCTCGGGAATGTGCCACGTGCTTGCCGCAGAAGTCTCGTCGTTATAGAGACCGAGACGGACGCTGAACTTTACGTTCTTGAGAGCGTCGGCGAACTGCAGGTCGGCCGGCGCTGTGTATGCGGGATTGCCTCCCAGCATCACAAGCATGTCGACGCTTCCGCTCTTCATTTCATTCACAAGCTGTCTCAGTGAATCCAATTGAATTTCGGGCTTGGCTTCGACGGGATTGGTAAAGAAAACTGTCTTCCCTAAATTGCCGAGCGCCTCGTTCATCGCATCGACCATGGCATGAACGACCGCGGGCTGATGCCGTCCGGCGATAACGATAGAGGAGCCTCGGTGTTGACGGAGATCTTTTACGGCTGTCTCTGCCCATTTCTCAACTTGGGGGTTATTAAGCGATATTCCTCCCGAGATTCCCGGAACTCCGAGTCGATTTGCGATTGACCGTACGAGATTCATGATTTCTGCCGAGCGTATTGGCAGACGGTGGTCGGCCATCGTTCCCGTGTTAGTGACGGCGGACTCGGCGACGTAGAGCCGGTTCATCGATTCCTTCTCGGAGGAGATCCGTCGTCGTTGAGAGAATTCTTTCATCGCCCGAACGCTCGCCGGTCCCTCGATCAGGAAATCTGCATCGAACGAGACAACAACGTCCGCTCTATCGAACGAGTAACGCGGAGAAAGCATTTCGCCAAATGCGAGACGGCTTCCTTCGCGTTCGGCGTCGTTGTTCAGAGGCATATACTGATGCCATCGCGCGTTGGGGAATTGATGCAGGAAGGTTTCAATCTGTGAAGCGAGCGTCGGGGAAGTGATCGGCTCCGTAAGAAGGCGTAGTCCGGATCCTTTCAACGATCGCTGTGCATTAAGAGGCGCATCGAGAGCTTCGAGAAATTCCGGCCACGTCCTGATCGTTCCGTTGTTTGTGATGATTTGCGAGCGATCCGGATCGTAGAGCGTCAGGATCGACGCTTGTGCGAAAACGCTCGTCGCGCCGAGGCTTGCAGGATGGTCGGGATTGCCTTCAATCTTCGTGGGTCTTCCCATGTTGCTCGTCACGATCACGCCGTGTCCGAACCCATCGAGAGGCATCGCAGTGGCGAAATAGAGCGGTTCTCCCGGGACGAGGATCTCCGGCTGTTTGACGTACGGAATAATTTTCTCTGCCGGCTGTTTCGTGCATCCCGCCAATCCGCCGAGAGCGATCGACGCTCCCATCAGCTGGAGAAATCTGCGCCTGCTAACGGAACTATCCATGACGGACGCTAATCGGGGAAATTCCGTATGAAGATATTCTTCGAACTCGGGAGTTCCAGCCGCTTCTTCAAGGCTCCTCCAATACCTCGAACCGTTTTGTCCGGCGAGCAGACTCCTAAGCGCTGATATATCGATCGGGTTTTTCAAAATAATTCCTTTATTAGCGATGGCACACTGAACAGTCGGTAAGTCGTTTGACCTGAACCTCGTTCTCTTTTTCCAATTCTTTACCGAGGGTGAGCTGGTCAACGACGGGACGATACGCGAAGTTAAAAATCTCTTTTTTGGGCCTAAGATATTTTGCCGGATCGCGATGGCAGTCGAGGCACCAGGACATGAAGAGCGTGTTTTGTTTCCACGTCAGGGGCATTTCATCGACACGTCCATGACATGTCACGCATCCAACGCCTTTTGCGATGTGAATACTGTGGTTAAAGTACACAAAGTCGGGAAGGTCGTTCACCCGAATCCATTCCAGCGGCGTGTTTGTCCGATAGCTGTAACGCACCGGTTCGAGCATCGGACTTGATGTCCAGATCTGCGAATGGCATGTCATGCAAGTGTAAGTCGGAGGTATGCCCGCAAACGAAGAAGTCTCGACGGATGTGTGGCAGTATTCGCAGCTGATTCCCAGCTCGCCCGCATGATGCAAGTGGCTGAACGGGATCGGTTGAATGACGGGTCTTTTGACGTTAGTGGTGTAGCCGGCGTTATAGAGAGCAACCGCAGTCCAAGAGATGACGCCGAGGGTCAAGAGCGCAAGGACGATACTCGCGCGCGAAATGACCTTCATGCTTGGATGAAAAACCTGAGCCAATATTTCTCTCCTAAATCAGCGCGACTGTACGTTGTCTGGCGGCAATGAAGGCAAATAGGTAAGAAGCAACGGATAGGGCTAGGGAAAATTTACTTATAGATGCGCAATAAACCAGCCGGCAAACCGGTTCCTAACCGAACCTCTGTTAACTTAAAGATAATAAATTCTTTCAAACATTGGCAAGGGGGTTCGTAACATTCTGCAATTTTAAAAAGTAATACGACCTGAAGGTTTGGCACACGAGGATTTTTCTTTCATATTTTTTTCCTGGATCATCTATGGATGAATGACCTTTCTCGAAGATGATGAGATAGCCGAGTTATGGTGAGCGATAACAAGAAGAAAAAACTACTCGAAAAAATGGATGCAAAACCGGAGTGTTGAAAGAAATGAATATATTGGCAGGTTTTTTATATCTAAAGCGGGGGAAAAGAAGACTCTAACTGCCGGGCTTTTCGTCCTTGGATTTAAGAAAAGGACCAAAGTGTCAAAAACATCGAAAGGGGTTAAACGGTTGTTTTATTGTTGAAGGCTATTTTAATAGGACCATCTTTCTCACGTCTATCATCCGCTGTCTCGGCGCGCTCGTTTCAGTTACCTCTATCTTATAGAAATACACCCCATCCGCAACATTGGCATTCCAGACGACCGACTGATCGCCGGGGGCTTGTTCTGCATTCACGAGTTCCGTGACCATTTGACCAAGGACATTGAATATCCGCAAGCGCACTGCACTCCTTGCCGGCAATGTGTAACGAATGGTTGTGGACGGGTTGAACGGGTTCGGAAAATTTTGAAAGAGCTCGAAATGAAGAGGCTGGAGTGAATTTTCGCCGACCGATGTGACATCCGTGATCTTTGCAAGCCACAAAGATGCATTTAAATGAAGGTATGAATGATCGACCGGGCCGAGCCATCCATTATAGAGCGAATTTCCGGATGCGCCCGAACCGTCGTCGGCAGGCGAGCTATCCCCGATGATCACGACCCGGCCCTTGCCGAATAAGCTGGAAGCGCACATCACATTGGTCGACCCTTGCTGAGCGGAGCTGCGCCAGATCAATGCATGCACGGACGTATTCGTTGCAGGGTTGAGCGTCATTGTTGCGCCGTTGTTATACTGGAGCTGTGTGACCTTCCCGGCTGGGCCGTTGAGAATCGGATCGGTCGAGGATGAAAGAATATTGGTTGTCGTTTCGGAATAATTGGTCGAGTCGATCAAAAACCCAAAAGGAAGGGATTGGACGGAGTTATTCCGTAAAAGATCGTTCCACACGCGCACAGCATCCCACCCGTTGTTGTTGCGGTCGGCGCCTTCATGGTCGGAGATCATAAACAACCCACCCCCGTTTTTCACAAACTGCACGATGGCATTTCTTTCCGTCGCAGTAAAAGGAACATTGGGTTCATCAACGATGAAAACGTCGTAGCTCGAAAGGTCCTGCGGGTTAGTGCTGTCGCCATACGAAATAGCTTTCCCGGGCGGAAGGGTTTCTACGCTGTCGCCAAGTTTAACGAGCGCAATTCCCCAGGAAGAAAGCGCGCCCGTCCAATAATTTTCGGGAGTGGAAGCGGTCACCGTTGATTGGTTCGGCGTCGGATATCTTGCCTGCACATTATTGTCTTCGTCAATGACCCAATCGGCGTTGCCGGCGGTCTCTGCTTTTGTTGCGTCGAAGAGAAATTTTTTTTGCGAGAAAACTGCCGACGAAAAAAAGAGTAGACACACCAAGACACACGCGCCGAGGCCGACTTTTTTCCGGGCATCGAAGTTTCTCACGCGCACCCTATTCATTTCCCATCCCGTTATCCTGTTGATCCTCGCTGGATTGCTTCTCTTCCTTAAAATTGTTGAAATTGTATTTCAGGTTAAGCATAACGATAGGAGATTGGTGGGAATAGTAGTTGTAGTTGTAAAAATCAACGCCCTGGGAAGTAAATTCGCGTCTATCGGTTTTGAGCGCATCGTCAATCTGAAAGGTTAACGACAATGCGTTGGGTATGATGTCGTGCTTCAGTGCGATGTCTGTGGAAAAATATTCGCCCCACTTTCCTTGAGCAGAGACCGAAGGGCTGTAATACCGAACATTCACCTGCAGAGATGTGGAAGAAGACAGTTTGAATGAGTTATTGTTTTTAATGCTCCAGTCAACGCTCTCTCGGGAAAATGATTGGTCCACCACGGCCCCATAAATTTTGTAATCATAGACGTCCCCCATCAAATTCAATTCCCACAACTTGACGGGATTACAAAGCACCGCAATTTCCGTCCCAAGCGATCGATCGGTTCCGACATTTGCCACTGTCCGGAGGGTGATGTTATCCGCGTAGACAGAGTTGATGTCTTCCATTTTGTCGTGTGTGAAACGGCAATAATAATCGTCCGAAAGAGAAATTGCGCCGAAATAGGTTTGAAACCCCGTTTCATAAGAGTCGATCAGTTCCGGCTTTAGGGTCGGGTTCCCGATATGGACATTGTTTGCGTCGATCCAAGTATAAAACGGCTCAAGGTCTCCGCCGTCGGGCCGTTCGATCCTGCGGGTGAAGCTTGCCGTCACCTGACTGCCTCCGGCGAAATTAAGCGATGTGTGTACTGAAGGGAAAAAATTCCATTGGTTCAAAGAAAACTGCTGGCCGATCTCTTCCAACTTCACTCGTTGATAAGTATATTCGGCGCGCGCTCCCACCTGCACAGAGAGGCTATCCCACTGATTGGACAAGATCGAGTAGGCCGCAAAGCGCGTACGGTTAAAATCGTTCGTGTTGCTGAACAGCGACTGAAAATCGTAACGGTCGTCCGTCGAATCGAACGTGTATAATTTATTGATGTCCTGCGAGACTCTGCTGAAAAATTCAGACCCCGCTTCGAATTTTTCGGAAGCACTCAACGGTAACGTGTAATCAAATTTTCCTCTCAGTTCGTTCTGCGGGCCCAGCTCTGTCGTGTTCGTGCCGTTGATCGGACTGCTGTTTTCAGTGGCAATGCTCGTCGACGCTTCGTTCGAACTATTATGCCTAAAGGACACCTCTCCGCTCAGCTCGCTGCTCTCCCGGCCCGGTTTGTAATCATAGCTGCTGTTCAGGTCATAGTAATTGCCCGAATGATTATGGTTGGTATTGTTCAAATAATAAAATGCGTTCGGATCGACGGTAGACCATTGATCGTAATTGAGGGTTGAATTTCTATGGAAAGCTCGCGAGCCGTAGCTCCCGCCCAGCGAAATGTTTTGATTCTCGCTTACGTCGAAATCTACTCCAGCCCTGATGCTGGATAAAATTCTTTGCCATAACATCGTGCCGTTCGAGTTGAGGTACGAGGTCGTATCGACGTTGATGAATTGCTTATCCTGCTTATTTGTCCCCGGGTAGGATCTGCGGTTAAAATCTAAACCCACGTTATAGCTTATAGAGGGAGCTTTATATTGATAAAGAAAATCGCCTGCATACTTGTCGGCCAGCCCGCCCATGAGTTCGACGATCCCGCTTGAACCGAGGTTCGAATTCCTTTTAAGAACGATGTTGATGATTCCCGCACTTCCGGTCGCGTCGTACTTTGCCGATGGGTTTGTCATGATCTCAATATTTTGAATCGAGCTGGCAGGCACCTGCTGCAGTGCATCCTGGGCGCTCATGACCGAAGGGCGTCCGTCGATCAACACTTGAAAATTTGTGCTCCCCCTGAGACTGACGTTCCCGTCGACGTCGACGCTCACTGATGGAACGTTCTCAAGAACGTTCGCCGCCGTCCCCGATACTGCGGTATGCATCTGGCTTACATCGACAACTCTCTTATCGAGCTGGTAGGTGATCGGGGATCGTCTTCCTTCGATGACAACATCCTTTAAATTGATGTTTGTGGGCTTCAAATAGATAGAGCCCAAATCCGTCATAGGCGCTGAAGCGCTGACGGAAATCCCGTTGACTTTCTTTGTCGCATATCCAATAAGCTGAACATACAGGTAATACGAGCCCGGGTTAATTCCCTGCAGGGTAAATTTTCCCAGTTTATTTGTCGCCGTCCCTGTTACTTCGGCGCTGTCGGTTTGATCGAACAGGATCGCATTCGAATATTCTAACGGAGCTTTTGTTGATGCATCGAAAATCCTTCCCGTGATCGCCAGTCCAACTTGTGTCGGCCGCTCTTGCTGACCCAACATGCTCACTGTTATTGCACAAGAGACGACCAGCACGGCACATATTCTTCTCACCATCCTAACTCCACGAGTTATCCTCAAAATAATTTTTTAAATATACCAGCGACAGATGAAAATACGATGAAATGAATTTTTGCACGTGCACGTGGCAGACAACAAAAAGCCATTTCTTGAAGCGCGAATAATGCTGACTACTGGAGCGTCATGCGTTGATATCGGCGCAATGATTCTAAAAAATAGTAGTCGGCATAGATTAATGACACATCGATTTCCGAATGTGCCGGATAATTTCCTACAGCGTGGTTCAAAATTCCTGAAGAAGTTGTTCCCTCTGCGAGATAGGGCGGCTGGCAAAGCGACGAGAGGATTTTTTTTGTGGCCGACTCATATGCCCCTTTATTCTCGGAATTTTTCGTATAAGTACTCAGCTCGATTAACGCGGATGCGGCGATTGCCGCAGCCGACACATCGCGGGGTTGACGCTCGATGTTCGGAACCAGGAAATCCCAATATGGGATACCATCCGTGGGTAAATGGCCGATAAAATATGCAGCTGCTTTTTCGGCTGTTTGAAGAAATTGAGGATCCCTCGTTTCCCGGTAGGACATGGTAAATCCGTAAATGGCCCATGCTTGCCCGCGCGCCCAAACGGATTCATCCGCATAGCCTTGATGGGTCTCCCTCGATAGCACCCGCCCCGTCGCGCTGTCATAGTCGACCACATGGTATGTGCTTCCGTCGCTCCGGAAGTGATGTTCCATAGTTTTTAAAGCATGGCTGAAGGCGATATCATACAGATCCTGTCCGCCGCCGTTTTTCGACGCCCAAAATAGCAGTTCGAGGTTCATCATATTGTCAATGATCACGGGGAACTGCCATTTTCTGTTGTCCCACGACCGAATGCAGCCGACTTTTGGATTAAAGCGGGTTGCAAGCGACTGAGCCGATCGCAAAAGAATATTTTTGTATTCCGCGTTTGGATGAATGCGATATCCGTTACCGTAACTGTCGAACATGATGAACCCGACGTCGTGTGTATGCACGTTGACCTGCTGGCCGGCTAAACCTGCAGTCCATCGCTCCGCAGCATTGCGAAATGCGGTATCGCCGGTGAGTTCATAGCCATACCATAAACAGCCCGGAAAAAAGCCGCTCGTCCAATCGCCCGGAGCCACCTTCATCCAATATCCGTTGCTATCGGTAGCACGCGGATATAAAAGAGTATCGTCCAACTCGACGAGTGACCGTTTAAGCTGGTTGCCGGAGAAAATGATTGCGTGGTGGACCAATGAATCGAGGTTCTGACCCCGCAACTCTACGTTTTCGCCCGAGAGGAATAACAGCAGCAGGGTAAGTAAAACGGCAACGCTACAGTTTGAATATTTTAATTTGTCGACAGATGGATTGACGATAAAAACCTCCGGTCTACGGCCTCGTTGAGGGAATGATCCGCCCCGTGCATTGTCATGCCCACAAGTTCTTGGCGAATATCCATACGCGACTCCCGCGAATAACGCCGCTGATTTTTTTTACTGATGTTCCGCGGTATTGAAGCTATGCCACAAAGGCTAAAAGACACAAAGAATTTGAACGATAAAACTCAATCTTGTAAGGTTGTAGCTCAAACTTTTGGGGCCCCCTTAATGTTTTTATGTCTTAGCGGCAAGCGTTTGGGCGTTTTGCGTAACATGAGTTACTTATTTTGGAAGAGAACTACTTACATCGATTTCTCGTTGCAGGGCTTTAACCCGCATCGAATTATCATTGATTCAATGTAAGGTATTAGACGAGATGATTCAAATTAATGCCGTCAAGCGATGGGAAAAAAATCAGAAACATTTCTGCAATGTTTCTGAAATTATTTCTCCATTCAAGCTCAAATAACAGGATTGTCGGTTCGTAAGTGCCCCGTACGATGCATCAGGATAATTTTTTTTTCGACCATACAACGGAACGCATTGATCGAATTGCTTTTTTCCTCTTTATAGTTTTATATTGAACGTGCAATCGCTGATGCAACAGACATCCAGGTTGCAAACAACCCTCGACGCATAGGCCGCAGAAAAAAATATCCATTCCGCCGATGAAGCAGTTACTCCATCCGAAGAATACGCCGGCTTCCACAGCGAACAACGTTTTGTCCTTCGTTGCGGTTCTCCTTGCTGTATTTTTTTTAGGACGACCTGCCTGCTCGGAGGGAAAGAGCGGCATTGATTTGCGGTCAATCGAGCGGCACCGGGTACTGAGCAACGCAGATAAGTATCTCCATGAGAAGCCGATCACAATCACCGCCTACCGCTCCACAAGAAGTGCAGGTGGACGGCACGACTTTTATTCCGAAGGAGATTATTGGTGGCCCAACCCTGCGAGCCCGGACAGTCCGTACGTCCAACGCGACGGTATGACAAACCCGGACAATTTTATCGCTCACCGAAAAGCGATGATCCGGTTCAGCACGATCGTCCCGGCTCTTGCTGCGGCCTATACATTAACAAGGGATGAGCGATATGCGGCGCAGGCGATCCGCCATTTACGTGCATGGTTTGTTGCCGATAAGACAAAAATGAACCCCAACTTGGAATACGCGCAGGCGATCAAAGGGAGGTCGATCGGACGGGGGATAGGCATCATCGATACGATCCATTTGGTGGAAGTGGCGCGAGCCGTGGAAACCCTGGAAGGTTCACACGCGCTCACTCCTTCGCTCGATGCAGGCATTAAGAAATGGTTCTCGGAATATCTGCACTGGATGACAACGAGCAAGAACGGCATTGAGGAACGCGAGGCAAAAAATAATCACGGTACGTGCTGGACGATGCAAGTGGCGGAGTTTTCACATCTCGTCGGCGATACCGCCGAGCTTCAATACTGCAGGAATCATTTCAAGGAGATTCTTCTTCCCAACCAGATGGCGGCCGATGGAAGTTTCCCCCTGGAGCTGAAACGGACGAAACCGTACGGTTACTCTCTGTTCAATCTGGATGCCATGGCAACAGTCTGTCAGATACTTTCAACTCGGGAAGATAATCTCTGGGATTTTACTCTTCCCGATGGAAGAAATATGCACAAGGCGGTCGAATTTATGTATCCCTATATCCTCGATAAGTCTCGTTGGCCGTATCCGAGCGATGTGATGTTCTTTCAGTATTGGCCGGTGCGGCAGCCGAGTCTTCTTTTTGCAGGAGTCGCGTACGACGAACAAAAATACATTGAACTGTGGAAAAAGCTGGACGCGGATCCGACTAACGAGGAAGTGATCAGAAATTTTCCGGTCAGACAACCGCTATTATGGTTCAAATAAAAGCCACTGAACTTTCACATCTTTCACCGGGTGTACAATGAAAACCATGATGCATTTTTTGATATACGTTTTCGGACCATTTTTTGCGATGTGTTTGGCGCAGGACGCTGTTGTTCGTATCAACGTGACGAACCCAGCCGGATTTTCAAGGAGCAACGAGACAATTTCAATCCAATGGAGTAAGGTATCCGCTGTCCTTTCAGCCGGGACGAAATCGGTCGTTGTAACGGACGGATCGTCGGGTAAGGAAATTCTGTCACAGATATTCGATGAAAACCTTGACGGGAAGCCCGATGCGCTTCTGTTTCAGTCAGATTTTGCTCCCCACGAAACTAAAGTTTTTACGGTCGCCGCCGTTTCCGGGACTCCTGCGCCTCCAACATCTCTCGTCGATGCACGCTACGTCGAACCAAGAGAAGATGTGGCATGGGAAAACGACCGAATTGCATACAGGATGTACGGACCGGCTCTTGCTGCAGAAGTGGACAACGGGATCGATGTCTGGACGAAACGCGTGCGATACCTCATCGTCAAGAAATGGTACGAAGGGGAAGAGCAAACACCCAAGATAATTTATCATATCGACCACGGCGAAGGAGCGGACTTCTTCGACGTCGGACGTTCTTTGGGATGCGGAGGCTCCGGCATTTGGCATAATAATCGAGTGTATCAGGCGGGCGTGTTTTCTTCGTATAAGATTGTTTCCACCGGGCCAATTCGGGCATGCTTTGAGCTCTATTATAACAAATGGAACATTGACGGAGCCTCCTTGAAGGAAACAAAAAGGATCACGCTGGATGCGGGGCAGAATCTCAATCGGATCAGCGTGACGTTCAGCGGCGGAGCGAATGACAGGACCATTGATTTGGCATGTGGACTCGTTAAGCGACCAAATACAAAACCGTATACGAATACGGAAAACGGCTGGATGAGCCTTTGGGGTCAGACCAATGACAGCTTGCCTAACGGAGACCTCGGAACCGGGGTCGTGTTCCAGCCAAACAAATTGATTCGGACGACAGAGGATTCTTCCCAATATCTTATGCTCGCAAAAACGAAAATCGGCTCTTCATTCAATTACGCAGCCGGCGCAGGGTGGACGCGGTCGGGTGATTTCACTTCCGTTGACGATTGGAACGGCTATTTAAATAGATGGGCGCTTTTACAACGATGGCCGCTTGTAATAAAAATTTCAACGAAAAAGGGCAATTAACGATGATTCGATCCGCTTTTTCAAGATGTATGCTCATTGCTCTTTTTTTCCCTTTGATTGCTCGCACCTTGCCGCAATCAGATGGCGATCATATTGTCATTGGCGAATTGCGCCAGGTGTATTCGCTCGATAAAAATTGGAAATACCTTCAGGATGATGTCCAGAGTGTAACGGAGCTGTCAACGAGTAAAGCGCCATGGGTTGACGTTACGCTGCCTCATACATGGAACGCCACCGATGCCGTAGATCAAGTTCCGGGTTACAGGAGGAGCGCCGGATGGTACAAGAGAGAGATATTTATTCCGGAACAACCCGGTGGTCGCAGGTTTCTGCTCTCGTTTGAAGGCGTTAACCTGAAGGCAAAAATTTTCGTCAACGGTCAGTTTGCGGGTGGGCATGTTGGCGGGTATGTCGGGTTCGACGTCGACATCACGCCGTTCGTGAGAGCGGGCGTTTTAAATGAGATCCTCGTTCGCGCAGATAATTCTTACGACGTCGATCTCATTCCATCGCAAAAATCCGATTTCTTCATTTACGGCGGGATAACCCGGAATGTTTGGTTGAAAATTGTTCCATCGCGATATATCAATAGGATGATGATCCGAACTCCGAAAGTCTCGGTCGAAGCGGCAAGCGCAACGTGTGAAATTTCCTTGCTCAATCACGCGGCATCCGGCGGGCGAATTAATGTCACGGCGTCTATTCGCGACAACAAGAATAAAGAAATCGGAAAAACGGAAACGGCAGTGAAGGTTGTAAAAGATTCGACAACATTGATGCTGACTCTTCCCACGACGAAGAACCCTCTCCTGTGGTCACCCTCAAGCCCCACGTTATATACGATGGTGGTCGAACTCAACGAATCCGGGAAAATAATCGACCGTGTTTCGGATCGATTCGGATTTCGATGGTACGAATTCAAAGAGCATGGACCCTTCTTTTTGAACGGCAAGCGACTGCTTCTCCGCGGAACGCATCGGCACGAGGATTATGCCGGGTACGGTATGGCGATGCCCGACAGTCTTCAACGCAAAGACATGGTGATGATAAAAGGAATGGGCGCAAATTTCGTTCGCCTTGCTCATTATCCACAGGCGCCGGAAGTTTATAGAGCATGCGACGAGCTCGGCATCCTTGTGTGGGACGAGCTTCCATGGTGCCGAGGAGGGGTCGGCGGTCCGGAATGGCAAGCGACGACGAAGCGGCTGTTGAAAGAACAGATCTCTCAAAACATCGATCATCCATCGATCATCATCTGGTCGCTCGGAAACGAAAGCTATTGGGTTCCCGATCTTCCCGGGGGCGATAACTCGGACACGCTTCGTTCGTTCACACGGCAACTGAACATCATTGCTCACGCGATCGACCCCAGCCGTCTCACATCGGTGCGGAAAGACGACGCCGTTTCGGGCATCGTCGATGTATATTCGCCTTCTATTTGGGCAGGATGGTACACGAGCTTTTACAAAGACTACGAACGGTTGATCACTGCCGCCAGAGACCAATATCCCAGGCTGCTCCACGTCGAGTATGGCGGAGACAGTCATGTCGGCAGGCACACCGAATCTCCTGTGACAGGCGAAGGGTTTATGCCATCTGATGGAGCCGAATCGAAACCGATCAAGAATATCTCCCTTAACAGTGATTGGAGTGAAAATTATATTGTCAACCTTTTCGACTGGCATCTGCATATTTCCGAGCAGCTCCCGTGGCTCAGTGGAAATGCACAATGGGCGTTCAAAGATTTTGGCACTCCATTGCGGCCCGAGGACCCGATTCCGTACATCAATCAAAAAGGGGTCGTCGATCGCGCAGGGAATCCCAAGGATGCGTACTATGTGTTCAAAAGCTACTGGACAACTGACCCGCAGTTCTGCTACATTGAATCACACACATGGACAGATCGCTCCGGCCCCGAAAATGTGAAACGAGAGGTCAAGGTGTTCAGCAATTGTGACGAGGTTGAACTTTTCGTTAATGACATCAGCCAGGGAAAAAGAGTGAGAGATATCAAAGACTTTCCCGCGAGCGGATTGCGATGGCCCATTCTGTTTGCGGAAGGGGACAATTCTATGGTAGCGGTTGGATATCGCCATGGCGCAAAAACCGCTCAGGACAGTATCATGGTCCATTACACGTATAAAAAGACCGGCGAGGCGGCTCAAATTGATCTCTCGTATACACACATCTCGAAGGATACGCTCATGATCGCAGCGACTGCCGTCGACATGGCCGGAAGACGATGCCTCGACTATAACAAAAGGGTGTATTTTTCCAGCTTGGGTGCAGGAAGGTTGATCGTCGATCAAGGCACGCCTGTCGGGAGCGACGTCATTGAAATGGCAAACGGAAAAGCACAGATCGAATTCATACCAGATTATCGTCGTCCCATGGTGATCGAGGCGCGCAACCAGGATTTCAAAGGGACCTATCTTGAATTGGGAAAAAATATTTTTATTTCACACTGATGAAAGGATAATATCATGGAAGTACGGTATACGGCAGACCCTCACGCAACGCGAAAATTGTCAACCGAGGAAATTCGGAAAATGTTTATGGTGGATACGTTATTCAAGCCGGGAACGGTTGCGATGGTATATTCAGACGTGGATCGTTCGATTATCGGGTCCGCGGCTCCAGAAGGAGAAAGACTAAAATTGCTCAGCAGCAAGAAAGAGATGGCCGCGGAGTATTTTCTCGAGAGACGCGAGATGGGGATCATCAACATCGGTAAAGACGGGTATGTGAAGGCCGACGGCAAGGAATATCCGATGGCGTACAAGGATGCTCTCTACATCGGCCGCGGGACAAAGGAGGTCGAGTTTGGCAGCCGGTCATCGAAAGAGCCTGCTGCATTTTATTTCGCCAGTTATCCTGCGCATAAAGATTTTCCGACCGTCCACGCGGCGTTTGTGGATGTCGAACACGCGCCGATGGGGAGTGTGAAAGATTCAAATAAACGCACCATCAATAAATATATTCACCCAAACGGGATTAAAAGTTGTCAGCTTGTGATGGGGCTAACGGAGTTGGAAGAGGGAAGCGTGTGGAATACGATGCCTGTCCACACACATCAGCGCCGGTCTGAGATCTACATGTATTTCAATCTGGCTGAGCCGGCGATCTTGTTTCACCTTATGGGAGAGCCGGGAGAGACGCGGCACATCGTCGTTCGTAATAGGCAGGCTGTCATTTCACCGAGCTGGTCTATTCATTCCGGGGTCGGCACTCAAAACTATTCTTTCATTTGGGCTATGGGAGGGGAGAATCAGGCGTTTGACGATATGGACTGGGTAGAGATGAAATCGATAGGATAAAGATTGTCCTCCCTAATGTGATCGAAGGACAGAAAGACGGAATGAAGCCGCCCGACCACGTAGAAGTTTTTGAGGGAGAGATAGCGACGTATTGGATGGACGAGAACGGCATCTTAAACTCGCTATCAAAAGATCCGAAGCGGACCGTTCAAAACATCTCTGAAAATATTTCCTTGGTCAAACGCATCACGGGCAACAAGCAAGTTCCTTTGTTGATCTATTTGTGCAACTCTCCTGTGCCCGACAAAGCAACTCAGAAATTTTCGACTGAACACCTGTCGGACATTTATTCTGCGATGGCGATGGTCTCTCGACCCGGGCTGGCAAAACTCATTATGAATTTGTTGTTCGCATTCAAACCGCCCCCAATACCGATGAAGTCATTTTCGAACGACCGAGAAGCGAGAGAATGGTTAAAGCAATTTTGCTCTCGCTGACCAGACAGTCTCGGCTGTTCCCGGCGTGATAATGGTACGTTTTGGATTCCCGATAGAAACGTTCGGGAATGACGCAGACTCAGCGTTCGTCATGCCCGCATGCTTCTGGCGGGAATCCATATAACGGTGGAAGGAAATGGCAAAACGTACCACTACCTCTGGCGTCCTCACATCGCTTCTTTAAGTAGCCAGATACTCCTCAATACCAATTTGTGGCACCCCTTCGCTAAGTCTTTAAAAAACGCCAAAATTGGTCAATTTTCTGACTTTTCTGCTGAAAAATAAAAAAATACTTGACATTACATTTATACTTTTGCATATAGCAATCGATACCGCAATCGATTGCATAAAATGAAGCAAACAACCATTTTTGACGTCGCAAAGAAGCTAGGCGTCTCGGCTTCCACCGTCTCACGTGCATTGAGCAACCATCCGGATATTAAGGATGAGACCAAGGCGAGGGTCAGGAAGGCCGCAACAGAGCTCCAGTACTTTCCTAACACGATTGCGCTAAGTTTGAAGAGGAGTCAAACGAAGACGATCGGCGTCATCGTCCCGCTCATCAAGAACGATTTTTTTTCATCGGCGATCAGTGGAATAGAACAGGTGGCAAACCGGGCGGGATATACGATCCTTCTTTGTCAATCGAACGAAGACTATGAAACGGAAGTTGTGAACGCAAACCTGCTCATGCATCATCGAGTTGCCGGCCTGATCGTTTCGATTGCTCAGAACACAAAATCCAGCGAGCATTTCCAAAGCTTCCTCAACCGTAAGATCCCTATCGTGTTTTTTGATCGCGCGTGCGACGATATCGAAGCAAGCAAAGTCATCATCGACGACCGCAAAGGAGCATTCGACGCCGTCAACCACCTCATCGAGCGAGGCTATAAAAAGATTGCGCACTTTGCCGGACCTCAGCATCTCGCTATTTCTGACAGACGCCTCAAGGGGTACTTGGATGCGCTGGAACTTCATCGCCTTCCGAGGCCGAACGGTGACGTCCAGCATGGCGGTCTTGAAGAACAGGATGGCTATCAAGCAATGGACGTACTGCTCAAAGGCGGAGAAATGCCACAAGCGCTTTTTGCCGTGAACGATCCGGTTGCCATCGGCGCATTCCAAAGAATCAGAGAAGCTGGTTTACGCATTCCAAAGGACATTGCCGTAATAGGGTTTGGCAACACAAGAATTTCAAGCCTTCTCGATCCTCCTTTTTCTACCGTCAATCAACCTTCAGTCGAGATGGGAAGAACATCTGCTCACACCTTGATCGACACGATTCACCATAAGGTGACAGGACCCAAAACGCTCGTGATGGATACGCAGCTCATCATCCGACAATCAACGTAGCATCCGTTTACTGCCGTCAGCGCTCAACGGGGGGCGAGCCTGTTCGAATGTTCTCCTGTTGAATCAGCGATTTGCCGTCCGTTTTATGGTAAGCTAAAAATGAATTCCTGAAAGGGCTTGAAGATTGTCCTGCCCGGTGCAAGGGTGAATGTTTTCTGCGGAGTGGTGTTAGGCGGTGACAACAATCGGCGTACGAAATATCGATGCTCGGTAATCGCACAGAATTGTAATCGTCTTTCCATCTTACTATCGGAGGCCATCTCTATGAAAACGCTTTCCGCAGTGCTTTTTCTGTTGGTGCTTTTCTTGACACCGCTTGCCGCTTTTGCACAATGCACGCTGCAAGGAGTGGTCACTGACTCTACCACACACGACGTCATCATCGGTGTGAACGTATTTCTCACCGGCACGGCCATCGGCTCCGCGACAGATATCGACGGTGAGTATCGGATCACGGGAATTCCGCAGCGAGCGTTCCGCGTAAAAGTATCTTGTATCGGATATGAGCCGCAAACGATCGACGTTGATTTCACAAAAAACACTTCGATACAATTGAATGTCCTCCTGAAACCGGCGATCATCAGGGGTAAAGAGGTTGTTGTCACGGGCCAAATGAGCGGGCAAATGGCCGCGATCAACCAACAGCTCACCGCGACGACAATCGAGAATGTCGTTTCGGAAGAAAAGATCCAGGAGCTGCCCGATGCCAACGCGGCGGAGGCCATCGGCAGACTGCCGGGCGTTTCACTTTTGCGGAGCGGTGGCGAGGCAAGTCAAGTAGTTCTCCGCGGGATGAGCCCGAAGTTCTCTACCGTAACTGTTGACGGTGTGAGAATTGCGTCGACAGACGAAAACGATCAGGGCGTCGACTTGAGCACGATCGCACAAGGGTCGCTTGCGGGGATTGAGTTGTCAAAAGCGCTCACCGCAGATAAAGACGGCGACGCAATTGCTGGAACGGTAAACCTCGTGACAAAGAAAGCTCCTTCGGAACGCCTCCTTCGTCTTGAACCGATTGGCTCCTACAACGCCCTCGATAAGTCGACAAATCAGTATAACTTTTCCGGCCGGTACGGCGAACGCTTCTTCGACGACCGTCTCGGCATTCAAGCCTCCGGGAATCTTGAGCGGCTTATCCGCAGTAACGAATCGACAGATTACACGTACGACCTCACCGGGTTTAAAAGCGGAAATGACTATGAGATAACTCAGTTTGAGCCGATATATACAAATGAGATCCGAAAACGTGGAGGGGGAAGCTTGCTTTTTGATTATGACACGCCGGACAGCGGGTCGGTGAGATTTAATACGGTCTTTGATCAAACGTCCCGCGACTACCTGACCTCCTATAGAACATACGTGCCGAATGGCGGCGTTGCATACGATTATCGCGATCGCACGACAGACATCTCAACGTTTAATACGTCGCTGCATGGCGACAATTATTTACTGGGCTTCGAGGAAACATGGAATGCGGCTTTTGCGCGGTCGCAAAGTCACGACCCGTATGACTTTGAACTAAACTTTACGGAATCTTCCACCCCCTCGTCTGGCATGAAAGATGTACCGACCAACCTTCTGAAAGGTCCCGTCGAGGATTGGGTGCCGTATGCGTTCGACAATTTTAACGCAGCGATTCTTAATCAAGCGAATGATTATTATCAGGCGAACGCCGATAACGAATATACAGGCTCGCTCGACCTGAAAAAAGAATACTCTCTGGCAGACAACCTTTCAGGCGTATTTAAATTTGGAGGTAAGTACCGGCAGGTAAGCCGGACCGACCAGGAAGAAGAATTTCGGGCTAACTATTACCTGTATAACTATCCCACGCTACAACGTTTGCCCGACGGATCGATCGGGCCCAAAGATCCGAGAGTTTTAAATTACAAGCTTGTGGGAGGACGGGTCATCTTCTCAAATTTTCTCGACCCCAATCCGCCGTCGCGTTCAATTTATGGAAAATATTCTTTATACCCACTCATCGACCGAGACGCCTTGGAACTGTGGCGCCAACTCAATATCAACGGCGTGACAGATGCGTCAGGCGGAGAGCCGGAATATTACAGGGACAATCAAGTTGACGGAAATGGATACAGCATCACCGAAAGAGTCTCCGCGGGCTATGCCATGAATACGTTCAACTTCGGCCGCGAAGTGTCTCTCATCCTGGGGGCTCGCATTGAAGCCGACAATAATGATTACACCTCGAAGTTTACGCCAAATCCCATCAGCGGATTCCCATTCCCGCAAGGGATATTGCATGACACAACAGCGAATCATTCGGAAACGATCGTCCTTCCAAATGTGCAGGGAATTGTCCGCCCGTTAGATTTTATGAACATTCGGCTCGCTGCGTATGAAGCAATTGCTCGACCAGATTTCAATATGCGTCTGGCAAAGTACGTGGCGCAATCGGCAAGCGGCGATGTTTTAACACTGGGCAATCCTGACCTTAAGAATGCCGATGCGTGGAACTATGAACTTCAGACTCAATTCTATGGAAACGATATCGGACTTTTTTCCGTCTCTGCTTTTTATAAAGTAATCAAGAACATGTACCACATCGTAAATGGGGTTCCCGTTCAAAGCCAAGCCGCCATAGACACTTTGGGCCTCAAATGGAAAGATCCGTGGCCGGTCAATACCGGATATGATCTGACAGCTCCATACAATTCTACACATCCGACTCTTGTCTGGGGTTTTGAAGTTGAACATCAGGCGAACTTCGGATTTCTGCCGGGCTATCTGAAAAATATCGTGCTAAACTACAATTTCTCTATCGTTCGTTCACAAGCATACTTGTGGACTTCCTCGATCGAAACAACGTATGTCACCATTCCTTTCGTAGGAAAAATTCCCAATCCTGTCAATGTCATCGTTGAGAAGAAGGAAAAATTGGAGGACCAGCCTGAATTTTTCGGGAATGCCTCGCTGGGATACGATATTGACGGTTTTTCCTTCAGGATTTCAGGTTTTTACCAAGGAAGCTACAACAGCAGCTTTTCTTCAGATAGTCGGAGCGACATCGTAGAGGACAGTTTCACAAAAATTGACATCGCTCTAAAACAAAAAATAACAGATCACATCTCCGTTCTATTGAATCTTAATAATATCACGAACGCGCAAGAGGGTAACAGTTATGTAGACCGCTACCATCCCGAGTGGGATCTGCCGAATACGAACAATAAGTATGGTTTTGGCGCAGACCTTGGGGTTAGAATCGATCTATAAAAGAATGGACGAACGTTTTAAGCTCCAGATTCAACATCACCATAATCCACCGTACTCATTAATTACAAGGAGGTAACAATGAGAACCATTTTAACAATAGCGGCTTTTGTTCTGCTGCTGCCATGCCTGAGCTTCAGCCAGCATGAAATGCTTGTAGGAGGCGTTGGCTCGGCCGGCTTTTTGAACGACGTCATTGCCGGCGACACGACGGCATCCGGCGCCAGAAATGACAGCTCTCGGATCTACGTCCTGGAAAGGGACAGCGTCTATCTCGTCAACACGAAGATCCTTAACACCGGCTGGACACTCCGGGTGAGGGCAGCATACGGATCCGGAAATCCTCCGGTCGTTTATGAATACCAAAATATCGGTACAGGAGCCTATCCGGCAACAATGTTCGAAGCACACGGCGACCTGTACCTTACAGGGTTGGCAATGGTGGGCTACGCTCAATTGATTCCTAACGCACCTCTTTCTCCGGCACCGACGAACATCGTGCTTATGAATGCGCTAAATTTACATCTCGGGATTGATAGCTGTATGCTGGTCGCCGGGAAGAGCGCGACTGTCCAAACGAGCGTTGCATTGCACACGGTGAAGATTACAAATTCACTGTTCGCGCAGTCTGGAAATTTATGGGCAACGAACATCGGCAACGGGAGGCCGCTCGATTTGCGCAACGTATCGGTCGATAGTGTGACGCTCCAGAATTGTACATTCACGGATGGAACGGATCGCATCGTTCGACATTACGCGAGCGTTGGAGGTATCGGTTATTTCATGTTTGACCATAATACCGTCGTCAATTCAATGTCTATGCATGGCTGTCTCGGCCTTGGCATCTTAGGAAAGACGGTTATCATCACGAACAACGTCTTTGTGGATAACTTTGCACTTGGGTACGACAGTACCGACGCCGTACGCGAGGCTGAGTTTGGAGATCCAAACGAGCGTGGGCCCAGCGGTTCATTCCGTATGTATTTCGTAGGATGCGTGCCCCCGACCAATTACCCCGACAGTTTAGGAATACCGAAGACCGACGCAAAATGGTACGTGTCAGGGAATTTTTATTCTGTGACGCCAGCGCTACAGGCGTGGTATGATACGCATGCCGCTGCCGGGTTGGGTAACCTGCTTCCTTTGTCTTATTATATTAATTCTCAACTAGGAAAGGATTCTACAAAAGCGTTTACGAAGGAAACAATTACCTTCGCACATCCGACAAGGAATTTGGTTCCTTTCTGTACGTGGTACTGGCTTCCCGCGGGCGCAAACAAACAAAAAGTGAACACGGGCTTCACGACAGACATCGATTTTTATCGTCCGGGATGGACCTACTACAAAGATACGCTAAACCTAACGTATCAAACGACGGCAGCTGCATATACCGGCGCATCGGGCGGATTCCCGGCAGGCGATCTCAATTGGTATCCATCGGCGAAAGCGGCATGGGCATTGACGAACGTCGAACCGTCCGGAAAACAGACAATTCCGACGACATTCTCCTTACACCAGAATTATCCTAACCCCTTCAACCCGTCGACAAAGATCAGCTTTGACTTACCGCAAAGCGGAAATGTGTCGTTGAAGGTATTCAATATTCTGGGCCAAGAGGTAGCCTCGCTGGTTGATTCCAAGATGGCGGCAGGCACGCACGAGGTGACCTTCGATGCTTCCAAACTAAGCAGCGGAGTGTACATCTACAGGTTGTCATCCGGAAGCACGTTCGCGTCGAAGAAAATGATGTTGCTGAAGTAATGTGGGACAAGGGGCTGAGCGCGAAATCGCTCAGCCCCGTTTTTACTCATAACATCTCAGCCTCAAACGTGGCTGTGCTTTTCGTTGCACTCGGAGCTGTGCCAGAAGATTGTATTATTCTTGCGGATACCCAAACCTAATTTCGTAGCATTTGGGGTTCCGCATATCCCCATTGCTGACATCTGAACGCACGAAAACACTCCCCGCCTAAGTCTGTTACCTACGGCAGGACCATCCGAAAGAAAATGAAAAGACCCGAAGCATCTTTAAAATTGATTTTTGCAGTCGCAATGGGCGTATATGCATCGGGAGTAAAAGCGCAGTCCCCGGTTACTGCGTATGTCGACACCAAACAAATGATTGCTGAAGTTCCAGCAGATTTTATGGGATTAAGTTTCGAAACCGAAAAAATGCTCACCGATAAAACGGGAGGTCATTTTTTTAGCTCCGAAAATCACGGGCTCATCGCTTTAATCAAACTCCTGGGAATTAAAAACATTCGAATCGGCGGAAACACAGCCGATCGTCAAACAGTACCGATCCCGACTCACACGGACATCGATTACCTTTTTGGTTTTGCAAAATCTGCGGGGGTAAAGATCATTTATACATTGCGGTTGAAGGAAGGCAATGCAGACAACGCAGCGGAAACGGCGGCATATATCATGCGTCGCTATGCATCTGAACTCTCTTGCTTTGCGATCGGTAATGAACCGAACGTTTTTGCAAAAGAATATCCGGCTTACCGCGATGAATGGAAGAGGTACGTCGACCGCATTACCGAGCCGCAGAACGCCTCCGAGGCGATGTTTTGCGGGCCTTGTTCCACGCCGGGAAAAGCGGAATGGTGCCGCGAATTTGCATCCGACTTTGGCAATTCTGGACGAATCAAATTCATTGCGCAGCACGCATACCCCGGGGGAAACGGTATGAAGGTTCAGGATCAATCTGCGGCGCGACGGGCAATGCTCTCTTCGTCATGGGAAGAATCGTATCAAGCGTTCTATGACTCTTTCGTTCCGGCTGTTCGTGCGCAAGGTTTGACATACAGGATCGAAGAGACGAACAATTTCTATAACGGTGGAGCGCCGGACGTCAGCGATACTTTTGCTTCCGCCCTTTGGGGACTCGATTACCTTTATTGGTGGGCCGCACACGGAGCGATCGGTTTAAATTTTCACACGGGCGACAGCGTGGCGGCGGGAGGAGGGACAAATCCCTGCCGTTATGCAGTTTTCTGGACTTCTCCGAAAGGTTATACGGTTCATCCTCTCGGCTATGCCATAAAAGCGTTCGACCTTGGATGTCATGGCTCGATCGTCCCGGTGCGGCTGATATCGAATAGCGACAGCGTTCAGGTTTCGGTGTACGGAGTTGCATCGGGAGACAAATCGTTGTACATCACGATCATCAATAGAGAAAGCGGTCCGCAAGCAAGGAGTGCAATCGTTACCATTGCATCAAGGGATCCTTTTAGGAAAGGCAGCACGATCTTTCTGGAAGCTCCGCACGGAGATATCGCCGCAAAATCAGGCATCATGCTCGGAGGCGCTCAGATAAACGAAGATGAGACATGGAGTGGACGGTGGACCCCATTAGAGAAATCCGATGGAAAAAATGATTTCGCAGTTACAGTGCCGGGCGCAACTGCCGCGGTCGTAAAAATAACGGTTCGTTGAAGGATAAACTTCCCGCCGTCCAGTTTCACTTTTAAAAAGGACAATGACAATGTTCAAATATTTTTTGACTGTGCTTTCCATCGCACTTCTGCTAAATGCGTCGTTGCGCGCGCAGGCCGTATTCAATGTGAGAGATTTCGGCGCCCTCGGCGACGGAAAAACTCTCGACAGCCCGGCGATCAATAAAACAATTGAAGCATGCTTTCAAAAAGGGGGAGGTACCGTTGACGTGCCGGCCGGAACGTATTTATCCGGCAGCATCCATCTCAAGAGCAATATCAATCTCTTTCTCGATGCCGGCGCAACGATCCTGGGCGCTCCGCAGGAGTTAAATGCCTACGATCCCCCCGAGCCATTCGAGGGCAGAGCATACCAGGACGGCGGTCATACCTATTTTCATAATAGCCTTCTGTGGGGGGAAAACCTTGAGAACGTTTCGATCACTGGATACGGGATGATCAACGGAGGCGGGCTCACACGGAAGGACAAAGAAGTCGGCGGCGGGCCGATCGTTCTCGGCGACAAAGCTGTTGCGCTTAAAGAATGTCGCCATGTTCTCATTCGTGATATCACAATTTTTCACGGCGGTCACTTTGCAATCCTTGTGACCGGCTGTAAAAATCTGACCATCGATAACGTTACAATCGATACCGACCGCGACGGCATCGATCTGGACTGCGTGCAGAGCGCAACGGTGTCGAACTGCCGCATCAATTCTCCTAACGATGACGGGCTGTGCCCCAAGAGCAGCTTCGCCCTCGGCAGACGCATGATCACCGAGAACGTGACGATCGTGAATTGCCAGGTTTCCGGCTACGAGGAAGGGACGCTGCTTGACGGGACGATGAGGCCCAGCAGGTCGAAAACCGGGCGGATCAAGTTCGGCACCGAATCGAACGGCGGGTTCCGGAACATCACCGTTTCCAATTGCACCTTCCGCGATTGCCGGGGGCTCGCTCTCGAAGAAGTCGACGGCGGCATTATGGAAAACATCAGCATCTCGAACATTACCATGATGAACGTATGCGGCTATCCGATCTACATCACACTTGGCAAGCGCAATCGGGGACCGGACAGTCTCACCATGGGGATTGCGCGTAATATTTTCATCTCCGACGTCATCGCGACAGGCGTTGATTCGATGAGCGGCGTTCACATCACCGGAATGCCGGACGATCCGATCGAAAATGTGCGGCTCCAGAATATTTTGATCTCTTTCAAAGGAGGCGGGACGAAGGAGGATGCCGATCGCGTTCCGCCGGAATTGGGAAAGGGATATCCCGAGCCGAGCAAAATCGGGATCACGCCTGCGTACGGCGTTTTTGCGCGGCACGTGACGGGGCTTGAGTTGGCGGATATGAATCTCATGGTCGAGCGCGAGGATTTCCGTCCGCCCATCGTCTGTGTCGACGTCAATGGCCTCGAGATCGATAATTTTAAAGCGCATGTCGCTCCCGGCGTTCGTCCGTCGCGCTTCGAAGATGTGAAGGGCCTGGTGGCCAGGAACTCGCCCGTTCTTCAATGAAACGTTTTTGATTCAATTGAGGAAAAAGACAAATGAACACACACAACATTAATTTTCAATCGATCCGAAAGACCTTGTGGATCGCTGCACTGCTTGGCATCTCGGCATGCGCGAGCAACCTTGTGAGAGTTCAAAAGGGCGAGCGTATTATTTTCCTCGGCGATTCGATTACTCATGCAGGCGTAAAGCCGGACGGTTTTGTAACGTTGATCAGCGACACACTTTCAATAAAGCATCCCGGTTGGGGTATTGAAGTCATCGGGGCCGGGGTCAGCGGCAACAGAGTTCCCGACCTCCAGCAACGGCTCGATCGGGACGTTCTCGAAAAACACCCGACGCTGGTTTTCATTTACATAGGGATCAACGACGTGTGGCATTGGAAGGAAAACCGAGGAACGACAAAAGAACAATACGAGAGCGGGCTTAAAGATATTATAGAGAAAATTCAGAAAGGCGGGGCGCGCGTTATTCTCTGCACGCCAAGCGTCATCGGAGAGAAAAAAAACCACGGGAATGCTCAGGACGGCATGCTCGAAGAATACGTCTCCATCAGCCGCCGCGTGGCGAAGGAAATGGACTGCCAACTCTGCGACCTCCACAAGGCCTTTGTTGAATATCTTTCCGCAAACAACCCTGAGGATAAAGAAAAAGGGGTGTTGACGGTCGATGGCGTGCATTTAAATCCGGAAGGCAATCGTTTTGTCGCAAACCTTATGCTCGCCGCATTGGGAGAATGAAATGAGAAATATCAGCAATCTCCTTTTCCTATCAATTGCATCCATTCTGCTCCTTCATCTCGGTGATGCGCAAGTGCTTCCGCGGGATCAATGGGGTGCGCCGTTGGTGACAGTGACTCACCCTGCGGGCGCGTGGGTCATCGCGGGGAAGAAAAACACCATTCGAGTGAACGAATCGGACCTCGGCATGATTATCGACGCCCATGGAGTGCCGTGGAGGATGGTCGCATCGGACGACAGCGACATGATAGTCCAGTTCCAGGAGAAAAAGTTTTTCGTCCGTCTTGCAGATGCCGGCAGCATTGAGATCAAACCGTACGACGCAGGGTTTAAAACGGGCATAAAAATAACGTTGGGCAAATTTCACAGCAGCAGCCTTTCAGCTGCCGCCATTATACCCGGCCTTGCGTTGAGTCTCACCGTGTGTCTGGAAGGGAAGGATGAGGATGTGGTCTGCGATATCGCAGCCGTCGAACATGACGCGTCCGTTTGGCAATTGGACTGGCCGAAAGAATTGGACGCGAGCGATGTCGACTACACTGCATTGAGCAACGGCAGAGGCAATTTGCTCCCACGCAACTGGCCTGAGGCCTACGATCCGATCAACCATGGCGGAACGGATAAGAGTTTTGTCGAGAGCAATCTCATCGAATGTTGGTCGATGTCCTGGTGGGGATTTCAGAAAGGCAAGTCGGCAATGGTGGTGATCGTCGAAACTCCCGACGATGCGGCATACAAATTCAACCACCCCGCCGGCGGCCCCACGGTGATAGGCCCCCGGTGGCGAGAATCGCTCGGAAGGCTCGCATACATGCGTTCTGTGCGCTTTTGCTTTATTCCAGAAGGCAATTATGTAACGATGGCAAAACGGTATCGGCGATATGTCATGGACAAGGGGCAGTTTGTGTCGCTCAAAGAAAAGATTGCACGCGATCCGCTTGTCGCTGAACTGATCGGCACTCCGCAAATCCGAATGTCGGCAAAAAGAAATTACAGGCCCGGCGGATTTCGCTACGATACAACAAACCCTGGAAAGAATTATGAAGTGACGACATTCGACGAACGGATCAAACAGCTCCGCGCATATAAAGCGAAGGGGATCGCTCGACTATGTGTCACGCTGACCGGCTGGCCGTACATGGGGTACGACCGTCAGCATCCGGACGCATTGCCGCCAGCTCCCGAGGCCGGAGGATGGGATGGACTCAAACGCTGGGCCGACGCATGCAAGGAACTTGGCTATATCTATGACCTTCACGACCAGTACCGCGATTATTATACGGACGCGCCATCCTTCGACCGACAATTTGCCATTCACGAACAAGATACCGTCACTCCGGCTACAGCATTTCCGGGAACGCGGTTTGGTTTCTGGAAAGAGGGATACCTCCCGTTTATGGACCATTGGGATGGGGGTGCAATGACGTATCTCGATGCGCGTTATGCACTCGGACACCTTATTAAAAATTATCAACTGATCTTGGAACACGGAATCAAGACCGAAGGAAGTTACTTGGATGTGTTCGGTTATGTTCCGCCCACAGAAGATTTCAATCCCGAACATCCGCTGACACGGGCTCAATGCATGGAGTATCGGGCCCGGTGTTTCGATTGGGTCCGCGCAAACCTTGGCGTGGTCGGAACGGAAGCCGGTTCCGATTGGGTGATCCCATACGTCGACTACACGACCGATGCGGCAGGCGGTCGATGCATCTCTGTCCCGCTGTATGAGCTTGTGTATCACGACGCCGTGCTCACGCCCGAAGGTGGAATGAGAGACCCTCTTCGATGTCTCCTGAATGGAGCGTATCCTGACCTGCCGCACGACATCGAGAACAAAAAAGCGATGGATTTTTTGCGCGCGATTGTCGCATTGCACAAACGGGTAGCGCTGCTCGAGATGACCAATCATGAATTTCTGGATAAAGACCATAAGAGAGAACGCACCACATTCTCGGACGGAACGACCGTGACGATCGATCGGAATAATGGAACGTATGAGGTGAAGCCAGAACTGGACTTGTCAGAGTAACGATAAATTGAGCGTTATGAACATGGGAAAAATCGTCGCCGTGCCCGCACTGCTGCTTGCGTTTGTATCATGTGCAACGGCTCAGTCTCAAATTTTCATGGGGGCGGACAGTACGGGGGATGCTTACAAGAGGATTACGTCGATGGGGTACATTCTCGAACTTCCCGACTGCATCCATCCCGTTCGTCATATTACAGAGCAATGGGATGGCGGCCTGAAGGAACATGTCTTCGCGTTCACGCTCCATAAAGATATCGACAACGATCGCTGCAAAAATTTCGACCGCCAACGCTGTGAAATTACTACCGACACACTTGCTTCGCCAGCAACGATGCGAGGTGAGCTCGGAGAAACGCACACCTACCGCTGGAAATTTAAACTTGATTCCGGATTTCAAGCCTCCCCGATGTTCTGTCACATTCACCAGATAAAAGCGGGAAACGGCCCGCAAGCGGGGGCGCCGATCATCACGATCACGCCGCGTTATGGCACTCCGGACAAGCTTCAGGTCATTTATACGGCGCCTAAAGGCGAGCAAGGAAGCGGAGTTGTGGCGGAAGTCGACCTAGCGCCGTTCAAAGGGACCTGGGTCGAAGCGATTGAACGGGTGAAATATGAGGCGCATGGATCCATCGATCTCACGCTCCGGCGAGTGAGCGACGATTCGCTGATGCTCCATTACAGTAACCCCGACATCATCTTATGGAGGCCGGGCGCAACGTGGAACAAACCGAAGTGGGGATTGTATCGCAGTCTAAAAGCTTTGCCTTACTTGCGCGACGAGTCTGTTCTTTTTGCCGACATCTATCTTGCAGAAGGAGAAACGTTGCCCGCCCCGCCGGTTCCGACTGCGCTGCGCGTGGCCAGTCCCTCCTCTAGTGTGGTGCATCTGAGCTGGTCGTGTGATAGTGTCAAAGCCGGGCAGTTTAGGGTCGAACGGTCGATGGATGGAAACCGCTGGTCTTTTCTTGGAATGGCAAAGGGAGAGGTACGATCATACGATGACACGAACATCGGCAATCAATTTCTCTGTTATTATCGGATAAGGAGTGAGAATGCCGGCGGCAATTCTGCTTATAGCAACACGGCAAAAGCAAAGTAACACAATGTGAATGAACCGCCACGGCGTTGGTTCATTTATTTCAGATTTTGGAGAAACACCATGAGAATATCAAATCCCGGATTTATGCGTTCTTTGACGATGACAATTGTCTACATCGTCGTTCTCACTGCCTCTGCACGATGTGCGGAGGGCGACGGAGATTTGCTGAAAGTGAATTTAAAAAAATTAGTTTCGAGAGCAGATTTGACATACACCACGCCCGCAACTCGGAGCGAAGAAGGGTTGCCGATCGGTAACGGCGTCACAGGAAGCCTTGTGTGGACGACCTCTTCCGCGCTAAAATTCCAGATTAATCGGGTGGACGTTTTTGCCTGCGACGCGGCGTCGGTAAGTTTTCCCCGCGCGGACAGCGATTACGGGAGCAGTTGCGGGTATGTCGATATTAACCTCGTCGATGCGGGAGACGATGTGTTTGAGGGGAAGGAGTTCAGGCAACATCTCTCCGTATACGACGGTCTTATGATCGCCCAAGGCCGCGGCGTCACGGCAAAAGTTTTTGCGCTACACGGGAAAGACGTGATAGCAGTTGAAATCGACGACCATAGGAAAACGCCTTCTGCCGTCAATGTCGACCTCAGGATGCTTCGGTTTGCGATCGAATGCATCTATAATAAAAGTTACGAGCTTGCAAAAACCCACTCCGTCGAAATCCATACAGCAGAGCATACCGCAACGTCGCAGCTTCTCATCGACAATGGGAGAATTATTCTCACACAGCGCTATCAAGAGCATGAGTATTATAAAGCATCGTCCGTTGCAATTCAGGTCGTCGGCAGAAAATCGCGGGCGCGGTTTTTAAACGAATCGACGGCGCAACTTTCTGCAGCGTCGGCGGACGGAAAGTTCATGATCCTTATTGCAAGCGCGGCAAGCTTCGACCCGAAGCAAGATATTGCCGGGCTGGCGTTGGCACAATTGAACGCTGTGAACGGAAAAGCTTTCTCAGCGCTTCAAAAGGAGAATGACGCATGGTGGGATAATTTTTGGTCGAAAGGGTTTGTCCATATGCACAGCGGCGACGGACAGGCCGACTTCGTCGAACAAAACTATACGTACTTTCTCTACATCATGGGTTCGACCTCCCTCGGGAAATATCCACCGAGGTTTGGCGGATTGCTTTTCAACACCAACGGAGATATGCGCCGGTGGGGTTCCGAGTATTGGTGGGCGAACACCAGCGCCTATTATAGCAATCTCATGCCTGCCAACAGGATGGAGTTGATGGACCCGATGTTCTCGATGTACAGCGGGATGTACGAGTCGTGCGCGATCGCTGCGCAGCAACAGTGGGGGTCGAAGGGCATCTGGATACCCGAAATTGTCGCATTCGATGGGCTTGAAAAATTGCCCGACGATATCGCTGCCGAGCTGCAAGACCTCATGTTGGTCCGGAAGCCGTACGACCAGCGTTCCGCAAAATTTCAATGGTTCATCGAAACGAAGACGCGTCATCATGCGCGTTGGAATTTCGAGGACGACGGAACGTGGGATCAAGGACATTACATCGTGCCGACGAAAGCATCCACCCAACCACAACGTTTTTCCTCTCCGGATGCCGTTGACGGTATCTTCGGTCATTGCACTCACATTCTTGCGTCGGGAGCGAAGATCGCATCGCTCTATTGGCAGCGTTACGAGTTTACGATGGACACTGCATGGCTTCGCGACCGGGCATATCCGATGATCAAAGGGTCGGCTGAATTCTATCGAAACTTCCCGAACTTCAAGAAAGAGGCCGACGGTAAATATCATATTCATCATGTGAATAACGGTGAAAGCGATTGGAACGGGTCGGATCCTTCGAACGAAATAAACGCGATAAAGATGATCTTTCCGCTTGCGATCCGTGCGTCCGAAATTCTTGGCGTCGATGAGGAACTCCGGCCGCTTTGGCAAGATATCGTTGATAACCTTGTGCAGCTGCCCGAGCGTCCTCGCCGATTCGGCAGAGGCCGTGGGGGCTATGGAGCGTTTGTGTACGGCGGCCCCGGCGCAATCGAGCCGATGGGTTCGGAAAAAGAATTGAAAAGCATGTTCCTCAATTTTGACCGGACCGGCGGATTCATCGATACGACGGGAATCGGCGGCGGACAAATATTCAGAAACCGTCTGAGATTGCGCGAGGGTCCCGGCGCGATCGATGCGGAACATATTGGCGGCTTGACGTCGGGCGTTCATTCTTCTCTGCTTGCCAATACGTCGAAAAATCCCGGCGATGATCCGGTCATTCAAGTGTTCGCATCATGGCCGAAAGAATGGGATGCCGAGTTCGATTTGCTCGCTCGAGGCGGATTTCTCGTGAGTTCGTCCCAGCGGAACGGTCAAATTGAATTCGTTGAGCTGCGATCACAGGTCGGAGGAGAATGCCGCTTACAAAATCCGTGGGGGGAAGCCGGCGTCACCGTGTATCGCAACGGCGAAAAGGAAGAAAGTTTAAGCGGATCGCTGTTGACATTTCCGACCAAAAAAGGAGAACACATTATCGTCGTCCGTGCGGGTACGGTCCCCGCTCAATTTAAACATGCACTAATTGGATAATCATGAAGACAATCAAAAAACTGAACCACCATCACGATTCTAAAGGCCGCAGAATGTTTTCTCGTGCAAGTATCGTGTTGGGAATTTTTCTTGCAGGCTCTTTGCAATTTACTCAGGCACAAACAGTGAACCGCATTCTCGGCAAACAATTAGTCAGAACGTTTTCCAACCTTGCGTTCAGTCAGCCTACGTTCCTCACAAATGCTGGCGATGGAACAGATAGGATCTTTGTCACCGAGCGGCCGGGAAGAGTATATGTTTTTCCGAATAACCCTTCTGTCACGACAACAAGCCGAAAAACTTTTCTTAACATCGCCTACGAAGTATCCTCCACTCAACCGTCGGGTGAGCCTGGACTGCTTTCAATCGCCTTCCATCCTCATTATGCCGAGAACGGAAAATTTTATGTGTGCTACACCGATACGATCGCCGGCAACATCAGAGACAGCGTTTATGCCGGTGCTATGATGCTCACCGTTTCGGAATTTCATGTGTCGGCCACCAACCCCGACTCCGCAGATCCTTCTTCCGAACGAGTCCTCCTGGCGATCCAAAAATTATGGGACAATCATAACGCAGGACAGATCGCATTCGGTCCCGACGGTTATTTATATATAAGCTTCGGCGACGGCAAGGAGACATCGACTTTGAACGACCCGTTCATGAACGGCCAAAAAATGACGACGTGGTTCGGCAAAGTGCTGCGCATCGACGTCGATCATCAGGATCCGGGCCTTCAGTACAGCATTCCGTCGGACAACCCTTTTGTCGGAAACGCCAACGGGTGGAAAGAAGAGATTTATGCGCTCGGGTTAAGGAACCCATGGCGGTTTAGCTTTGACAAGGTGACCGGAAATCTTTGGCTTGCGGACGCCGGCGCAAAAGAGGCCGAAGAAATCGACATCGTCACAAAAGGATGCAATTTAGGCTGGAGCATTATGGAAGGAACGTATTGCTTCAACGGTCCAAACTGTGATACGACTGGTCTGACGATGCCTGTTTTTGAGTATACCCACGATGGAAAAGGAAGCACGGTGGTCATTATTGGTGGATATGTTTACCGCGGCACCAAACTTCCGGATCTTCAGGGAATGTACATTTACGGCGATTACGGATACAAGGCTGTATGGGGACTTGAGTATTCAAACGGCGTTGTGCAGGGAAATAGTCTTTTAGCGACCTCCGCTCAAGATATTTCTTCATTCGGAGCGGACGAAGAGGGAGAAGTGTATCTCGTCGGGTACAACGGCAGCAACAGCTACATTTATACATTGCAGAACGACGGCACGAAAGTCGGCGATGTTCCCAAGAACGGGGTTCCGACCGAGTACAGTCTTTCCGCGCCGTATCCGAATCCGTTCAACCCGTCGACCACGATTGCATTCGACATTCCGATCGCCGGGCACGTCACGATCGCCGTGTACAACTCTCAAGGGCAAAAGGTCGTCGACCTCGCCAACAGGTGGTACGAATCGGGAAGATATACTGTCGCATGGGATGGGAAAGATTCGCAGGGCAACAGCGTTGCAACCGGCCCTTATCTCTATACAATGGAGTCCGGACACTTCAAGCAAACAGGAAAGATGCTGCTTTTGAAATGATTGTCGTATGCAGGAGAAGAAAATGACGAATGAATCACCGCTCCCTGTCGCCATGCGATCGGCAGCGATCATTGCCGTGACATCGATTTTCAGTTTCTGTCTCGCGGCACAGCAGGATTCCGGCGGGTACTTTCAATTGTGGCCGGCAGGGAAATCTCCGCGCGAAATTGGCAAGCGTGTCGCCGAACGTTTTGTCGCGAGTCCGTTCGGAGGGTATGGAAGGACTACTCCGCCACGCGTGCTCGGATACCCGGAGTGCTGCACGTGGTACGGGGCATTGACTTTTGCGGATCTGAGCGGCGACCACGGCATGATGTCGCGGCTTATTAAACGTTACGAGCCGCTGTTGTCACCGCCGGTAGACAGTCTCGTTCCAAAACCGGACCACGTCGACCATTCGGTTTTCGGCATCGTTCCGTTTGAGGTATACCTGTTGACAAAAGATCCTCGAAGCTTCGATCTTGGAAAATTTATTGCAGATAAACAATGGGAGAACCCGAGACCCGACCGCCTGAGTCCGCAGACGCGTATGTGGATCGATGATATGTTTATGATCACCTCACTGCAAACGCAAGCATATCGCGCTACCGGCAACCCCGTATACATCGACCGCGCCGCTCTCGAAATGTCGGTCTATCTCGATTCATTGCAACAACCTAACGGCCTTTTTTTCCACGCACCAGGTGCTCCATTTTTTTGGGGAAGGGGAAATGGCTGGGTTGCCGCAGGAATGGCCGAATTGCTGCGCAGCTTGCCTGCCGACAATCCGAGGCGCGCAAGGATTCTCGAGGGATATAAGAAAATGATGGCGGCGCTCCTCAAATTTCAGGACGCAAACGGGATGTGGCATCAACTCATCGACAAATCGGACTCTTGGTCCGAGACGTCGTGCACGGGGATGTTCACGTTCGCAATGATCACCGGAGTCAAGAGCGGATGGCTCGACGCACAGACGTACGGCCCGGCTGCGCGGAAAGGGTGGCTCGGCCTTGTGTCGTACATCGATGAGAATGCGGACGTTCACGAGGTCTGCGAGGGGACGAATAAAAACAGCGATGTGCAATATTATCTCGACCGCAAGCGGAATGTGGGAGACATGCACGGCCAGGCCCCCATTCTCTGGTGCGCTTCGGCTCTGCTCCGGTGATTGAATAACGAATCGAGCAGTCCCGATACATTTAAAAATTCACGATCAAACACAAATTGAGGTGATCTAATCATGAAGCAATTTACGGCTTATTTTTACGGCAACACGATATCGAGATTGATCATCCTGATCACAGTGTGTCTCGCGACAGTAGGCACAACAATTTCTCAAACAATGACGCAAGACGAAAAGATGCAGTGGTTCAGGGAAGCGAAGTTCGGCTTGTTCATTCATTGGGGCATCTACTGCATTCCGGCGGGCGAGTGGAAGGGTCAGCAGATCCCCGGGATCGGCGAATGGATCATGAACCATGCGAAAATTCCGGTGAAAGAATACGAACAGCTCGCGAAGCAATTCGACCCGGTGAAATTCAACGCAGACGAATGGGTGCAGATGGCTCAGGACGCCGGCATGAAATATATTGTCATCACGAGCAAGCACCACGACGGGTTCGCGATGTTCCATTCCAAGGTGAGCAAGTACAACGTTGTGGACGCGACGCCGTTCAAACGCGATGTGATCAAAGAACTTTCCGAAGCGTGTGCGCGGCACGGGATCAAATTCGGATTTTATTATTCGCAGGCACAGGACTGGCACGAACCCAACGGCGCTGGAAACACATGGGATTTCGGCCCGGATTCGCTCAAAGACTTCGACCAATATTTGAGGAGCAAAGCGGAACCGCAGGTCAAGGAACTTCTCACGGGGTACGGACCGATCTGCCTTATTTGGTTTGATACACCGCGGATGATGACAAAAGAACGAGCAGAACAGTTTGTCGACATCGTTCATTCATTACAGCCGGCCTGCTTGATCGACGGTCGCCTCGGGATTGCCGGCGATTACCGTTCGATGGGAGACAACCGCATTCCCAACGAAGTCGTTCACGAAGATTGGGAGGTGCCGGCTACGATAAACCACACGTGGGGCTATAAAAAGGACGATACAGATTGGAAGTCCCCCGAGGACATCACCTTTAAGCTCGTCGACATCGTGAGCAAGGGGGGCAACTATCTTCTCAATGTAGGTCCGACGTCGGAAGGCATCATTCCTCAGCAAAGCCAAGATAATTTGCGCGCGGTGGGCCGATGGTTGAAAGTGAACGGAGAGTCGATTTATGGAGCGGGGCCGTCCCCGTTCGGATACGAATTCGGCGTTTACGACCCGGATACGACGAAAAAAGATTCAAAAGGCTATAGAATATTTTATGCCGACACTGCATGGCGGTGTACGACAAAGCCAGGAAAAATGTTCATCCATATTTTCAAGTGGCCTTCGGGCGACTTCGAGCTATCGGGCGTCAAAGAAAAAGTGAACAGCGCGTACATGCTGGCAAATCCAGATCATACACCGTTGAAATTCAAGCAAGACGGCGATCATGTTACGATCTCGTTGGCGGGGGAAAAACCCTACAATTATGATACGGTTGTCGTTCTCGAAGTTCCAAAAGAATGATTTCCGCCGGTGGATTTTAAACAGAAACATCCGGGAACGACGCGATTCCGGCAATGTGCAACTTCAACAAATGACATGAAAGCAAATGGAGCAATTTAATTCTCAAAAGATTACTATGTTATCGTTAAGGGCTATCGTTTTTCTCTTTATAAATACGATCATAGCGGGAAATGTGGCCTCGGCTTCTCCTGCCATGCAAGATACAACATCAGAAAAAATCTATAGGCCCGGCAGCGAACTTATTCGAACGCCGGCGGTGCCCCCGTCTCCTCGCATCAATGGACCTTCGATCTTCGGCGTTCGACCGGGTTCGCCATTTCTGTATCGTATCCCCGCCACCGGCGAGCGGCCGATGATGTTTTCTGTCGTCGGCCTTCCGACCGGACTTAAAGTGGATCGCAACACTGGTGAGATCGCTGGTAAACTAAAGGAGCGCGGAACGTACAAAGTTATATTGCAGGCGAAAAATGCGTTGGGTACGGACGAAAGAAAATTCCGCATCGTCGTCGGAGATGATATTTCGTTAACGCCGTCGATGGGCTGGAATAGCTGGAATGTGTGGGGAGGTAAAGTCACCGCTGAAAATGTCCTCCATAGCGCGCGAGCAATGGTGGCATCCGGACTGATCGATCATGGATGGACGTACATCAACATCGACGATTCCTGGCAAGGAAAAAGAGGCGGGCAATTCAACGGCATTCAGGGAAATGAAAAATTTCCGGACATGAAGGGTCTTTGCGATTCGATTCATGGAATGGGGCTTAAGGTGGGCATTTATTCCACTCCGTGGACGACGTCCTATGCAACGTATATCGGGAGCAGTTCAGAAAACCCGAAGGGGTTGTGGTCTCCTCCGACCATCCCGAAGCATGGCAACCTGAATAAAAAAATGCTGCCGTGGGCAGTCGGCAAATATTCTTTTGCAAAAGCGGATGCCGACCAATGGGCGGCATGGGGCATCGATTATCTTAAATATGACTGGAACCCGAACGAGGTTCCGGAGACCTCCGAAATGGCCACAGCATTGCGGGCGAGCGGCCGCGATATCGTCTACAGCCTTTCGAATAATACGCCGTACGAAAACATTCCGCAGGTCTGTAAGCTGGCAAATTCGTGGCGGACGACGGGCGACATCAGGGACAGATGGGAATCGTTGTCACGCATCGGCTTTTCTCAGGACAAATGGGCTCCGTACGCCTCTCCAGGGCATTGGAACGATCCGGACATGCTTGTTGTCGGATATGTGGGATGGGGACAACCCCGGCCGACAAATTTAACGCCTGACGAACAGTATACGCACATTTCTCTATGGTGCCTTCTTTCTGCGCCGCTTCTTATCGGTGCGGATATGGACAAGCTTGACGCGTTTACGCTCAACCTTTTGACAAATGACGAAGTCCTCGCGATCGATCAGGATCCGTTGGGAAAAGAAGCGGTCAGCGTCACCTCCGACGGCAGCGTTCGCACCTACGAAAAATTTCTCGAGGATGGTTCGAAGGCGATCGGATTTTTTAATTTGGGAGATAAAGACACAACGATGACGGTCCGCTGGACCGGCCTCATGGGTCCGCAGGAAGTTCGGGATGTCTGGAGACAGAAAGATCTAGGAGTGTACGACGAACAATTTCAAGCAGTGGTAGCTCCACATGGCGCAGAATTATTTAGAGTTTGGCCATCAAAACAGAAGTGATGGACTGTTCCGCATGTCCGGAGATGTAGCCGTTATCAATCAGTGCGCGGCATCGCGTGAAAGAATCTAAGCAAAAAACTATCAGAGCCCTACTCTCGCTGTCGCATGAACTTGGCCGCGAAGAGAGAGGGATGGCGATCCTTGGGGAAGGGAATACCTCGGCGCGGATCGATGACGGCCGGTTTCTTATCAAGGCGAGCGGGTCAAGACTCTCGGATTTACGCTCGACGGATGTCGTCGAATGCAAGTCCGAAGTGCTTCTTTCGTTTCTTGAGGGATCGAGCCGCACCGACGCAGAGATCGAATCGGCATTGTTTGCGAGCCGCGTAAGTGCTCGGAGCAAAAAACCCTCCGTCGAAGCGTTGTTCCATGCGTTCTTTTTAACGTTAGACGGCATACAATTCGTCGGGCATACCCATGCGATTGCAGTCAACAAAATTCTTTGCTCTCCGCGCGCGCGAGAGTTTGCGGAGAAAAGAATCTTTCCAGACGAGATTGTTTGCTGCGGGCCCTCGTCTGTTTTTGTTCCTTACACGGATCCCGGATTCTCCCTGGCAAGGCACATCCGCATGCTTACGATGGAATTTTTGAAAAATTACGGCCAACCGCCGCGGGTTATTTTGATGCAAAATCATGGCATCATTACCCTCGGCCGTACCCCGGAAGCGGTTCTTGCGGCAATGTTCATGGCAGAAAAGACTGCGCAGATTTGGACAGGAGCAGCGGCGCTCGGAGGCCCGACATTTCTCTCGCAAGAAGATGTCGATCGGATTGCAAACCGTATAGATGAACACTACCGACAGCGCGTCTTGAAATTATGAACGTTCATCATTATATCGCGTGCGACCTCGGCGCCGAAACCGGCCGCGTCATCCTTGGCACCCTCGATGGGGAAAAACTGAGCATAGAGGAGATCCATCGTTTTTCCAATAAGCCGGTCGAAATCACAAACGCTCTTCATTGGGATGTGGTCTATTTATTCGAAGAGCTGAAGTTCGGACTGCGGAAAGCGGCGTCGCGCGGCGTTCCGATCGAAAGCATCAGCTGCGATTCGTGGGGTGTCGATTATGTTCTTCTCAAAGGAAAGGAGCCGTTCCTTTCGGCCCCCTTTCATTATCGCGACAAACGCACGGATGGCGCCCTTGAAAGAGCATTTGCGATAGTCGGCGAAGAGGATATTTTTGCCGAGACGGGGATCCAATTCATGCCGATCAATACGTTATACCAGTTGCTTGCGGATCTTCGGGATCGTCCCTCGTTGTTGGATGAAGCCGAACAGTTCCTGAACGTGGGCGATTATTTCAATTATCTTCTCTCCGGAGTTCCACAAGCTGAAGAGTCGTTGGCGAGTACGTCGCAGTTGTATAACCCTCGGCATCGAACATGGTCAACCGCGCTCATCCACAAATTCGGCCTGCCTCCGAAAATTTTTCCGGAGATCGTCAAATCCGGGACAATCCTTGGCAACCTGCTCCCCTCGGTAAGAGGGGATAAAAATTTTCAAGGGACGAAGATCGTCGCGGGATGTTCGCACGATACGGGCGCCGCCGTTGCAGCAGTGCCGACGCAGTCGAAGGGATGGGCCTATTTGAGTTCTGGTACGTGGTCGTTGCTCGGAGTGGAACTTCAGGAGCCGATCATCAACGCCAAAAGCCTGGAGTACGGTTTCACCAATGAGGTCGGGTATGGAGGAAGCATACTATTCCTGAAAAACATCACTGGATTGTGGATTGTACAGGAATGCCGGCGCGCGTGGTCGAAGGAAAACAAAGAATATTCGTATGAACAGTTGACAGAAATGGCTGAAGCCGCTGCGCCTTTTGATTCGTACATTAACGTCATGGATCCTAGGTTTGCCAAACCGGACGATATGCCGGCAAAGGTTGCGGAGTTCTGTAAAAGCACCGATCAGCGTATGCCGGGTACGCCCGGAGAAATTGTGCGATGTGTTCTTTCAAGTCTTGCGATGCTGTATCGGCAAACGCTGGATCAGGTCGAAGAACTGACGGGCAACGCAATAACGACACTTCATATCGTGGGCGGAGGTTCCAAGAACGATCTGCTGAACCAGTTCGCCGCGAACGCAACCCGGCGTACTATCTTTACCGGTCCCGTGGAATGTTCAGCCATCGGTAATATAATTGTGCAAGCAATTACACTCGGACATATTCCATCGCTCGAAGCGGCGCGGGCAGTAGTGCGCAATTCGTTCCCGCTTGTGCGCTTCAATCCTCAAGATGATCCCCTCTGGGAAACGGGCGTGAGAAAGTATTTAGCGGCTTTTCAGCAGGAGGAAGCGTGAAGGCGTCCCTTGCATACGGAAAAGGGTGGCTCGATCTTGAGTTGCCGGGGGTTGCGGCCGACGTCATACGACCGACCCATCAACCCGGGCTTTCGGATGAGCGCGCTGCAGTACTGCACGCACTCGAACAGCCCATCGAAGCGGAGCCGCTGCGCGATTGGCTGCGCCCGGAATGCAAGGTGTGCATCACCTTTACGGATCTCACAAGGGCGACTCCGAACGAACGCATCATCCCGTGGCTTCTGGAGTATCTCGCAAATCACGGCGTGCACAAGGATCAAATTCTGCTTTTGAATCAGCTCGGCACTCATCGGCCGAACACGAGACAGGAATTGGAACAGATACTGACGCCGGAAGTCGTCAACGCGTATCGCGTGATCAACCATGAGCCGGAAAACCCGAAAGCTCTTGTGCAGCTGGGCACGACCGAGTCGGGCACGCCCGCACTGATCAATCGCCATTTTGTCGAAGCGGACGTCCGAATTGTGACGGGATTTATCGAGCCCCATCTTTTTGCCGGATTCAGCGGCGGCGTCAAAGGAATTATGCCGGGCGTCGCGGGACTGGAAACAGTGATGAGCAATCACGGCTATACTCACATCGCGGACCCATCCGCGACGTTTGGGATCACGAACGGCAACCCCGTGTGGGAAGAGTTGCGCAATATCGCTCTTCGAGTCGGCAAAAGTTTTCTCCTCAACGTTTCACTCAACAACGAACGAAAGATCACTGGGGTTTTCGCTGGCCACTTAGTGAAAAGTCACGCTGTCGGCTGTGAATTTGTGCGACGCTCCGCGATGCAGCGTGTGGATGCTCCGTATGATGTCGTTGTGACGACAAACAGCGGCTATCCACTCGATCTGAACTTATACCAAACGGCGAAAGGAATCGCTGCCGCTGCTCGCATCATTAAAAAAGGCGGGACTATTATCGTTGCTTCCGAATGCAGCGACGGAATTCCGGCAAAGAGTCCCTTTGAACGGCTGCTCCACAGCGCAGAGAATACCAACCTCTTGTTGGAGCGCCTACACAATGCAAAGAAGCACGAACCCGATCAATGGCAGGCACAAATCCAAGCGAACTGTCAGCGGCGGGCAAAAGTAATGCTGTTCAGCGAACTGGCCGATGACGTCGTTCGCGGCGCTCACCTGGAGCCGTGTCACGATATTGCGCACGAGGTCTTGTCTCTCGCGAGGACACGGTCGCAGCAAAGCGTCGCCATCCTCCCGGTTGGGCCGCTCACCATCCCATACCTTGCACATGACAATTAGCGCAAATAAAAAAACCTCCTTTAAATTTGTCGATCACCGATGGATTGAAAACGACGCGGCGGGACTTGACCCGGTCGGTAAACTCGTCTACCGGTCGAACTTGCTCGGATCCGACCAACGCATCACAAACAGCGGCGGCGGGAACACATCCTCCAAAATTATGGAACAGGACCCGCTCACAAAACAGCCAGTGGAAGTGCTCTGGGTGAAAGGCTCCGGGGGAGATCTGCGGACCTCGAAGAAGGAAAATTTCTCGTCGCTGTACCAGGAAAAACTCCATTCACTTCAGGCGGTATATTCGAAAATGCCCGATCGCGGGCCTAAAACCGAATCCGAAGATGCGATGGTGGGAATGTATGCTCACTGCACGTTCAACCTTAATCCTCGCGCCCCTTCCATCGACACGCCGCTCCATTCGTTCATTCCTCATAAGCATGTCGACCACATGCATCCAAATGCAGTCATTGCTATCGCGGCTTCGAAGAATGCCAAGGAGCTCACAAAAAGAATTTATGGCGATGACGTCCTGTGGCTCCCGTGGCAAAGACCGGGGTTCGATCTGGGGTTGAAACTTCAAGATGTCTGCCGGCAGCACACCGAAACCAAAGGCGTTGTCCTTGGTCAGCACGGCCTGATCAACTGGGCGGATGACGACAAGGCATGCTATGATCTCACGTTGGAACTCATCGAGCGCGCAGCAAAGTATATTGTTCAGCACGACAAAGGTGAGAACACTTTTGGCGGACCTCGATATCGATCTCTTGAGGCGGGAAAACGGCGCGAGGCATTCATTCAGATCCTGCCGTGGCTTCGCGGACAGGTGAGTCAGCAGAGACGATTTCTCGGAACCGTGCAGGACGACGAAGCGGCGCTTCGGTTTGTCAACAGCGTCGATGCTCCGCGCCTAGCGGAGCTCGGCACTTCATGCCCGGACCATTTCCTCCGTACGAAGATCAAACCCCTTTATGTCAGTTGGGATCCTCAACGTCACACCATTGACGGGTTGAAAAAAAATTTGATCGATGGCCTTATGAAATACCGGCAGGATTACGCGGCATACTATGACCGCTGCAAACATCCTGATTCTCCGGCCATGCGCGACCCGAACCCTACCGTTATTTTAATTCCCGGACTTGGAATGATCGCTTGGGGAAAAAGCAAGAGCGAATCTCGCGTGACTGCAGAATTCTATAACTGTGCAATCGAAGTGATGCGCGGCGCGGAAGCGATCGACAGTTACACATCTCTTCCGCAGCAGGAGGCTTTCGACATCGAATACTGGCTGCTCGAAGAAGCAAAGCTCCGCCGCATGCCTCCCGAAAAAGAACTTGCCCGACAGATTGTTGCCGTTATCGGAGCCGGGAGCGGCATTGGAAAAGGAGTTTCAAAACGTCTCGCAAAAGAAGGCGCTCACATTGTGTGCGTTGACATGCACAAAGAAACCTCAACAGCTGCCGCTGACGAAATCATTGCAGAGCAAGGGGCTGGAATAGGTGTCGCGGGCATGGGCATTTCGGGGTGCGGACCGGCCGTGGGTTTAACGGCGGACATCACGATGCGGGATTCAATTCGCGCGATGCTCGATGAAGCGATCCTGGCATACGGCGGAATCGATGCCGTCGTGGTGACTGCGGGAATTTTTGTTCCCCCCGATAAATCTGGACATATTGAAGACAGACAATGGACGCAAACGTTTGCCATTAACGTCATGGGCGGATATCTAGTTGCGGATGAATCGGCAAAAGTTTGGCGGGAGCAAAACCTTCCTGCAAATCTTGTGCTCACGACAAGCGTCAATGCCGTGGTGCCGAAAAAAGGGAGCGTCGCATACGACACGAGCAAAACCGCCGCGAATCACCTCGTGCGGGAACTGGCGATCGAATTGTCGCCGCTTGTTCGGGTGAACGGCGTCGCACCGGCGACGGTCATCGAGGGGAGCACGATGTTTCCGCGCGAGCGGGTCATCGCCTCTCTCGCAAAATACAATATCCAATATTCTGAATCCGAATCGGACTCGGCGTTACGCAACAAGCTGGCAAAATTCTACGCCGACCGCACTCTGACCAAGCAGCCCATAACGATCGCAGACCAGGCAGAAGCTGTTTTCTTATTCATATCCGGCCGACTGACCAAGACAACCGGACAAATCATGAACGTGGACGGCGGCTTGCCGGACGCCTTCATGCGATAGGCCGATGCAGGTTTGCCATTCATCGACCCTCGAGAACGTACACTCGATCGACAAGTTTCATCGATACGAAAATGAAAACCCAGGAGAATAAAATGACTGTAAACGAGCTTCGAACAAATCCTCCAACGCACAGGCTTCATACAAGTCTGCCAAAGATCGGAATTCGTCCGGTCATCGATGGCCGGCGTAAAGGCGTGAGGGAGGCGTTGGAGCAGCAAACGATGGCCATGGCAAAGTCGGCCGCTGAATTGTTGACGAAGAATCTGCGCCATCCCAGCGGATTGCCGGTTGAGTGCGTTATTGCTGACACATGTATCGGGGGTGTGGCCGAGGCAATGGACGCCTCGAAAAAATTCTCGCGCGAAGGAGTTGGGGTATCGTTGACGGTCACGCCATGCTGGTGTTACGGGACCGAAGTGATGGATTCGGATCCTCATTTGCCAAAGGCCGTGTGGGGGTTCAACGGCACCGAGCGTCCCGGAGCGGTGTATTTAGCCGCGGCAATGGCCGGCTATGCGCAAAAGGGGCTGCCCGCTTTTTCAATTTATGGCCAGGATGTTCAAGATCAAAAAGATACTACGATCCCCGACGACGTGAAACGAAAGCTCTTATTGTTCGGCCAGGCAGCGCTTGCAGCCGCGAGCATGAAAGGGAATTCCTATTTATCCGTCGGGTCGGTGTCGATGGGTATTGCCGGCTCGATCGTTGACCCCGACTTCTTTCATGATTATCTGGGGATGAGAACTGAATTCGTCGACATGACAGAGATAACCCGCCGCATCGATGAGGAGATTTACGACAAGGAAGAATTTGCGCACGCCCTCCCATGGGTAAGGGCGCACTGCAAAGAAGGAGAGGACATCAACCATGCCTCGAAGCAGCTCTCACGACAGCGGAAAGATCGCGACTGGGAAACTGTGATAAAAATGGCCATGATCGTTCGCGATCTCATGGTCGGCAACCCTCGGCTGGCGGAGTTGGGATACGGCGAAGAAGCGTTAGGACATAACGCGCTTGCATCCGGATTCCAAGGGCAGCGTCAATGGACCGACCATTTTCCGAACGGCGATTTTTTGGAGGCGATGCTTAATTCATCGTTCGATTGGAACGGTATCCGGCAGGCGTTTCTTGTTGCGACGGAGAACGATAGCCTCAACGGAGCAACAATGATGTTCGGCCATCTTCTCAGCAATACTCCCCAAATTTTCTCCGATGTTCGGACATATTGGAGCCCTGCTTCAGTAAAAAGAGTGAGCGGAAAAGAGCTTACAGGTCGTGCTGCGGCCGGCATTCTCCACCTCATTAACTCAGGCTCGTCTGCGCTGGATGGCACCGGACGCCAACGGAAAAACGGTAAGCCCGCAATGAAGCCTTTTTGGGAAATCTCCGCCGAAGAAGCACGAGCCTGTCTCGATGCGACGAAATGGTGTCCGGCGGAGCTTGAATATTTTCGGGGCGGAGGATATTCTTCGCAGTTCCTGACCGAGGGAGACATGCCGATAACGATGTCGCGCATCAATCTGGTCAAAGGCCTTGGGCCAGTTCTTCAAATTGCAGAAGGATACACGGCAACATTGCCGGATAGCGTGCACACCATTCTCAATAAGAGGACGAGTCCAACTTGGCCGACCACATGGTTCGCTCCGATTCTTACGGGCCACGGTGCATTTTCCGACGTGTATTCGGTAATGGCGAATTGGGGGGCGAACCATGGCGCGATCAGTTATGGCCACATCGGGGACGCCCTGATCACCCTTGCGTCTATCCTCAGGATACCGGTGAATATGCATAACGTTTCGGCTGATAGGATTTTCCGGCCCAGCGCATGGAGCGGCCTCGGTACCGCCGATCTTGAGGGCGCCGATTATCGCGCCTGCTCTCTTTTCGGACCTCTGTATGGCAAATAATCAACACATGATGAGACAACGAAAATCATTTTATGCAAAGGAGGTATCGTGCGAAAGCTCATGCGCAATGTGTCGGCTGTTTTCATCTTGCTGCTCATTCTCTTCTGGTTCCATCCGATGAAATCTCAAGACAAGGGGGCAAGTGTGAAACCGGAAACAATCACATTTCGTTTGGGAAGCCTGATAAAGGTACGGCCGGAGTACGAGGAACGGTATATCATTCTCCATAAACATGTATTCCCCGGTGTGCTCGACCGTATCCGTAGATCCAACTTGCGCAATTATTCCATCTTCCTAAAGGACGGTATCCTTTTTTCGTACTTCGAGTACGTAGGAGCGGACTACAACGGAGATATGAAAGCTATCGCCGATACAACAACGAAAGAATGGTGGAAGCTCACCGACCCGATGCAAGAGCCGTTGCCGACGAGGAAGAAGGGAGAATGGTGGGCGTCGATGGAAGAAGTGTTCGCAGCGGATACGTCCGTCGTTCCGCAAATTGAAGTGCAACGCCTCGCATACGTCTCCCAGGCAAAATCGAAGGAAGCAACTGGCCTGGCCGATTTTTTTAAAGAGAACGGGGCCGAGATCCTTCCGTTTCTGAGAAAAGCGCATTTAGGGAACGTCCATATCTATTTCAAAGATGGATCCCTCTATAGTTATTCCGAATACGACGGCGCACATTGGAACAGCGACCTTCAATCTCTCAAAGATGATCCGGCATGGGCAAAATTGAACGATAGATTGAACGCGTTTCTGAAAGCGCCCTGGCAGGAAATGAAGATCGTTTTCCACACAAACTAGTGAACAAGGAGTTGTAATGAACATTAGCGAAGTGGATTACGCGATCATCATTTTGTATCTCGCAGGCATTGTGGGAATGGGGATCTGGGCAGGCAGGCAGCGTAAGAAAGGGGGGGAGGGGAGACATTATTTTTTGGCGGGCAACACGCTTACCTGGCCGGTGATCGGATTGGCGATGTTTGCCGCAAATATTTCAACGGTTCACCTTGTCAGCCTTGCCGAATCCGCGTACAAATACGGTTTGATCTACGGAAACTTCGAATGGATGGCCGGCTTCACTCTCGTGCTGTTATCGTTGTTCTTTGCCCCCCTTTATCTTCGCTCGAAAGTTCCGACGCTTCCGGATTATCTTGAACGCCGCTATTCGCGAAAATGCCGCGATTGGCTCGCGATTGTTTCGATCATATCCGCGATCGTTATTCATATCGGCGTTGCGCTGTATACGGCAGCGTGGGTGCTGCGCGGAATTACGGGACTTCCTCCGGATGCGACGATCTTCGGCATCGATGCACTTTTCTTTTTTATTGCCATCCTTGGGATACTGACTGGCATCTATACGATGATCGGCGGATTGCTCGCAGTCGTCATGACGGAGAGCGTACAGACCGTCCTGCTTCTTATCGGAGCTCTTTGCATTACTGTCGTGGGGTATATCAAGATTGGCGGCTGGTCGGCATTAGTGAATACTCTTGCAACCCACCCGCATCCGATGCAAAATGTTGCGGGGAGTGGCATCACGTGGGGAACCGGAAACTTTCTTCATATGATGCGATTCAACGGAGACCCTTCCGGGCTGCCATGGTATTCAATTCTTTTGGGTTATCCGGTGCTCGGCATCTGGTACTGGTGCGCAGACCAGACGATTGTCCAACGGGTGCTCGCAGCAAAAGACGAAACACAGGCCCGGCTTGGGCCGCTCTTCTGCGCACTGTTGAAAATTCTTCCCGTCTTCCTGTTCGTACTTCCCGGAGTGATCTGTGTAGCGCTCGTGCAGAACCACGCTTTCGGCGGAGCCGCCCCCGAAGCAACGGCAGATACGTACACGTTCATGATCATGCACCTGTTACCGGTCGGGTTGAAAGGTCTCATCGCCGCGGCAATGCTTGCAGCGGCAATGCAAACGTGTTCCGGAGCGCTCAACTCAACGGCGACACTTTTCGCATTCGATATTTTTAAACGATATCGCCCCGCGACAACGGACCATTCGCTGGTTGTCATCGGAAAAATTACCACCGTGGTCGCCACCGTTCTGGCGATCGTCCTATCCCCGATTTTCGGACACTACAGTACGATCATCGAAGGGCTGAACAAATTGATATCGTACATTGCCCCTCCGATCACGGCAGTATTTCTGTTTGGAGTATTCTGGCGTAAGGCGACAGGGCGCGCGGCGTACACCACGCTCGTGACCGGCGCTGTGATCGGTTTTGGCATGTTTCTCCTGGACTGGAACGGTATTTATCAAGGCAACTTTATGATGACGGCGTTTTATCTGCTGGTCCTTTGCAGCGTCATTATCGTTGCCGTGTCTCTTTGGCGGCCTGAAGAGTTGAAAGACGAAGCCAAAGAACTGGTTTGGGAAAACTGGAGGGAACCACTGATGCGTAAATTTGACGGAACGCTCATGAGTAACTACAAATTATTCGCCGGATTGGTCGTCGGCGCATTTATCGTGTTATACTACATCTTTCGATAGGAGTTCAACACCGGAGGAATTTTCCAAACAGATTGCGGAAGAAAAGACCGCATCAGCCACGAGGCACCTACTAATTGTGCCGATACACTGTCTCGCATATGAGTCCGACCGCAGCGCTTCTCGTTAAGCGTCTGCAAAATCGACCACGAGAAAAAAACATGACAACCTCCCTTGGCGCTATAAGTCGCCGCCCTATGTTCTTGTTCATTCTCTGTTCGTTCCTCGTTCAGGGAGTATGTTTTTCAAAAGGGGAAATTAAAAAAGAATTATGCTGCCAGAAAGACAATAAAGACGTGTACTTATTTACTCTCAAGAACGACGATGGAATGGTCGCAGAGATCTCCAATTTTGGAGGCGTGATTTATCGTCTTTATGTTCCCGACAGGAATCGTAAATTAGCTAATGTTGTTTTAGGCCTCGATAGCGTCCAGAATTACTTTAGAAGCAACCCGCATTTTGGCGCACTGATCGGCCGTTTTTCAAACAGGATAGCAAATGCCTCGTTTACGTTGGATAGCATGACATATCATCTTACTGTCAACAGCCATCACAAAAATACGATCCACGGAGGAGCGATAGGGTTCGACAAAATTGTCTGGAACGCTACGGATTCGATGACTAACGAAGGCCCGTCGCTTCAGTTGACTCACCTGAGTCCCGACGGCCACGAAGGGTTCCCGGGCAACCTTAGCGTCACGGTCGTTTACACTTTGACGAATGAAAATGCATTGCGGATCGATTACTATGCTACGACCGACAAGCCGACCGTTGTGAACTTTACGAATCATTGCTACTTCAACCTTGCGGGCGAAGGGAACGGCGACGTTCTTCGGCATCAGATGACGATTCGCGCAGACAAATATACCCCAGTTGATGATGAAGGGATCCCGACCGGAGAGATCAAAGATGTTGCCGGCACGCCGTATGATTTCCGCACTCCACGCGCAATCGGATCGTCAATGCTTCTTCCTCAAGGATACGATAATAATTTTGTTCTTAACCATCCGTTGAATCAATTGGGGTTGGCGGCCACAGTGTTCGAACGGGAAAGCGGACGAACAATGGAAGTCTTTACGACCGAACCGGGCGTGCAATTTTTTACAGCTCACGGCCTGAATGGGACGTTTTCTGGAGAAAGCGGAAAAAAATACGAAAGCAGCTACGGTTTTTGCCTTGAGACGGAGCATTTCCCCGACTCACCGCATCGGCCAAATTTTCCGTCCACCGTGTTACGGCCGGGAGAAAAATTCCATTCAATCACTTTATTTAAGTTTTCAGTGCGGAAGGATTAGAGCATATTGCTCATTTGACTGCTCAGGGCAATCAATAAGAACCGCTCGTTTCGCGAACGGCCGTCCAGCGCACCATCATCCTCGATCGGAGGTGTCAATCAAATGTCACAACATGTGGATAAAATGGGAAGGCAGTTGTTTATCATCGTGACGTGTTTTATCGTATTTGCAGCATGTTCTCCTCGGGGTCGCGGGCAAGTCACTAAAGAACAACTCGCGAACGAGATCGATATCCACAGTTTACAGCATCCCTACTTGTTTTTCAACGACAAGGACAAACACGGTATCATGGAAAGGATCAAAACAGATCCGGAATGTAAAACGATCTATGATGCTCTTCTTGCGGAGGGTCATCGGTATTTAAGCGTTCCGATCCAGGAGCCGGAGCCGCAGCATCCAAAGCACACGCGCTATGTCGGCAGCGATCCCGCCGAGGAGTATGAATCGGACATTGAGGAAGGAGCGCGCACGCTGGCTTTCTTGTATCAAATGACAGGCGATGAGAAGTATGCACACAAGGCCATAGAGTTTGCGATGGATATAGCCGATTGGCCCGATTGGGTAAATCCGGCGCATCACTTCGACATCATTTATTCCCGTGTCTGGCCTTGGAATGTGCCGGACGATAGAGTCGTTTTTTCTTACGACATCACCGCTGCCGGAAAAGCCATCTCACTTTCTACCGTGTACGACTGGGTTTATCCAGTGCTGACCCGACCAGAGAGAGATAAAATCAGAAACGGACTCATGGAAAGAGCCATCACGAGGGTCCGCGGCAACTATAATTATTTTTGGTGGTCGACTGCTTATAAATGTAACTGGTCGAACATTTGCTACTCCAGTTTGGGTCTCACTGCATTGGCGCTTCTCAAAGAAAATCCGGAATTGCTCGACGTCGTTGCCGAAGTGGACAATCGCATGGATACGACATTCAGCCACATCGGAGAAGATGGCGGCTGGCAGGAAGGTCGCGGGTATTACGGCTACATGATGCGTGAAAGCGTATTTTTTATGGACGCCTTGAAAAGGTTGTCGAACGGTAGTGAGAACATGTTCCGGAACAAAAACATTTCGAGCCATCCTCTCGATTTCGAGTTGTACGGGTTGACTGCTAATTTCGAAGACGGAGGCGGCTACCCCGTTGGCCCGACCGCGATGGTCGATAAACTTGTCAACGAGACCGACAGTCATTTGGGCGCATGGTACAGAGAAAAGTTTTTGGGACAGGGGTCGGAGATTTTCGACCTCATTTGGCCGCGCACTGGCGTAAAGCCCGTTGAACCTGAGCAAAAATCGAAATTTTTCCGCTCAGTGAACTGGGCGATCTTGCGAAGCAGTTTTCTAGACTCCTCGACAGTCACCGTCGCGTGCAAAGCGGGCTATAACGACGATCCCCACCACGGACATCTCGATTGCGGGCAGTTTATCGTAAGCTGGTTCGGCGTTCCGTTCATCCGCGACCTCGGTCCGATGAGGTACGATGAATTTTATTTTAGCGAAGACCGGTTTGACTATCCATATGCTTCCAGTGCCGGCCACAACGTTATCTCCGTCAACGGTGAGCAGCAAATCATAGCAAAGAAAAAAAACACGCCATGGTTGAAAGGGATCGGCGGAGACATCCTTAAATTTGAAACGGGGGCTCAGCGTGACTACGTGTCAATGGATCCGACCCACGCATATCCGGATAAGCAGCTGCTCAAATGGAGGCGCAGTGTCATCCTGGAGAAACCGGTAACGACCGTTGTTTTTGACGAGGTCGATGCTCGTCCCGGGGCCGAGATCGCGGCCCGTATTCATCCCGGGGTTGGCGTGGAGAGTGCACGGCGTCCGGAAAGAGGGGCAAGGTTTGGTTCAAACCAAAACGGGGAGTATACTGTGATGGATAAATATGTCTACATGTCGGACCAAAGGCGACATAATATGGCAGTGATACCTTTGGTGCTTGATAACTCCTTCACGCTTGTCCAAGGCGGCGATCCGTTCGTTCCTGTCACCGAAGATGCCCGGCTCACCGAGATACCGTATGTAGAGACCGTCGTGCACGCCAAGGCGACGACGTCCGTCATCGCCACGATCATTGTACCGGTGAAAAATCAGGATGATGCCGAGCGCGTTGTCAGCGGTGCGTCGATCAGCCGTGTGGGAGAGGATGTTCAAGTGACCGTTAATTCCGACTCCGGCAATTACAAGTGGGTGTTTGAAAAAACAAAAGAGGGGTATGTGCTTAAAAATTAATCATCGATAAGGAGTACGGGTTATGGGAGAGCAATTCGGAAAAACAGGGTTTTTCTTCAACGAGAATGCTCAATGGGAATACGCGGGCGAAGGCGTGACAAGGTCGGTCATGAGTTACGACAACGATATGATGCTTGTCGTTGTGAAGTTCAAAAAGGGGGCAGTCGGGTCGCTCCATAAACATCCGCACAAACAATTCTCATACGTCATCAAGGGGTCGTTTGAAGTGAACATGAACGGTGAAAAGCGAATTCAGAAGGTCGGCGACGGATATCTCATGCCCCCTAACGTCGAACACGGTGTGGTTGCATTAGAAGAGAGTGCGTTGGTCGACGTTTTCGTTCCCCACAGAGAAGATTTTCTTAAACACTAACGGCCTCCGATATTTTGAGCGGTGATTAATGAAAACACGGGTCAAACCAAAATGTGTAATGCGAATTGAAGCGATCGTTATCGCCTTATGCTGCCTTCAACAGTCTCTCTTTGCTTTCGGTATCGGCGGGGAGGGACATTCAGCAAAACAAGTTGCGGCGCTGGGCGCTTCCATCGTATCGAGCGGACAAAACGGCAGCAGGGTGTACGACGTTGTAGATTTCGGCGCGATTGGCGACGGCAAGACTCTTAACACAAGCGCCATACAATCGGCGATCGATTCGTGTTACGTCGATAGCGGCGGCACGGTGCTCGTTCCGGCCGGCGATTTTATTACCGGCACACTGGAATTGAAAGACAACGTGACTCTCACCATTGCAGCTTCCGGGAGATTATTAGGAAGCGGCAACATCGGAGACTATTATCGGGGAAAAGGCGTTCCACCGGGCAACGGAAACTACTCGTTGATCTATGCCGCTCATGCGCATAACGTCGCCATTGATGGGAACGGAACCATCGACGGTCAAGGGCAGCTCTTTTATAATGGCCTCGGCGATGGAACCGGTCCGGGTCAGCATAGCGGCAATATGGACAGACCTCATTTAATTATTTTTTACGGATGCACGAACGTTTTTGTTCATGATATTTTTCTCACACGAAGCGCTTATCACTGCATGCGCATACTGGAATGCAGCTACGTGAAGCTTGAAGGAATCACCATACTGAACAGAGTCAATAAGAACAACGATGGATTCCATTTTGGAAGCTCGGAATACGTGAATATTTCGAACTGCAACGTCAAATGTCAGGACGATGCGTGCGCGTTGTTCGGCAGCAATAAATTCGTCACGGTGACAAACTGCACATTCAGCACCCGTTGGTCCGTCTTCCGATTTGGCGGTGGCGAGCCAGGGAATATCACAGTTTCCAACTGCGTCATTTATGAAACATACGGCTGCCCGATCAAGATGCGGTTTGGCAGAGGAGACAGAGCGGAAAACATCTCATTCTCAAACCTCATACTGAATAAAGTGACCGGGCCGATCTCGATAGGTCTTGACTCAAAACCCCGGCCTGACCGATCGGGAAAAATTAATGTGTCGCCCAAGGGAATTGTGAAGAATATTTTTTTCAACGGGATCTATGCGACGGTGGTGGATACTCCGCTCCAACAGCAAGATATGCCATTTCGTCCCGGCATCTGGAAAGGTGAATTACGGCAGTGCATTGTGCTCAATGGAGTCGGCGAGAGCTTTCTTGAAAATATTAGTCTTACCGACATTCATGTGACATACGAAGGAGGCGGGACTGCGGACGAAGCTGACGTGAGAGATGTGCCGGAAATCGCCGGAGAATATTTTCAGGTCGGAACCCCACCTGCGTACGGCATGTACGCAAGGAATGTCAGCGGACTGTCGCTTCAGAACGTAAGCTTTACGTACACGAATCCCGATGTGAGGCCTGCGGTGATACTGGATGATGTCGATAATGCGGCTTTGAGCAATCTGACTGTTGAAGGGAATAAGGAAGCAGAATCTACCCTTCGAATTATAAACTCGAAGGACATTTTGCTTTCGGGTTTACGTCTTCTTAATCCGGCGAAGGTTTTTTTGCAGGTTGAAGGAGAAAAAAACCGTGGGATTACGATCGATGGAGGCGACGTGTCGAGTGCGAAGCAGATATTAAGTTTCGCGCGAGGTGCCGACCAGAAAGCAGTGAAACTGCATAATTGATCCTACACCGCAATGGCGCTAAACCGCAAAGGGTGTTGAGTTTTTCGAAATTCCCTACGTGTTTCGCGCCATTGCGGTGTAAAAAACAAAATTATTTACGTAATTCCTTCAAATACTGTATCATAGCCTGCCGATACTCCCCGTACTCATCCGATGGTTTCCAATCAGTGCTTTCCAAATACCGTTTGATGAGCATCGGATGCGGAAGCTCCCTCGGATTCCCAATAAAAATGTTTGTCAATAGAGTCCCCGTTGTTCCTCTGGGAACGACATCGACGTTCGGATCTAGATGACCTCGTAATGGTGTAAGGTTAAGGAAGCGATCGACTAAGAGTGCGATGTCGGGCGATTCAGCGTACGGGATGCTTGCTCCTCTTTTGATGCCGGGTCCGTAAAAATTCATATATGGTTTCCATGAAGAAATAATCGATGCCGGATGCTCGCTTTTTAAGGTCATGCCCATTCCATGGTCCCCCGCGACGATGACGTACGTGCTATCCCAAACCCCCGCCGCTTTAAATTCCTCGATGAGTTTGCCCAACAAGCGGTCTAAATATAGAATGTACTGTTGATAATCCGAGTTTGGATCGAGCTTTTCCTCGGATCCCTTCCAATGATTTCTTATACGCTGCATGTGCAGTCTGATCAATTGCACCCCGTCGTTCTTAAAATGATCGAGTCCATGTTGCACCATGACCGAGTCCGGGTCCGTATTTGAGTAATAGCAATAATCGGCCGTGTTGAACTCTTTGTAATTTAATGCACCGCCGGCGAAGACGGATTTGATGCCGGATCTTCGCGCTGCAAGAAAAATGTCGTCCATGTTCCGCGATTCGAAGACATGAGTGCCCGTGTGCATCGCGACGTTCGGCGGGGACGAAGTTCCCCATGGAAGCGATCCATCCGGAAGTCGTAAATACGGTGAGGGGCTTACGCAATAAGCCTCTTCGACCCACACGCCGTTATCATAAAGGAATTTAAGATTGCTCGCGCCATGAGCGATCGCGACCTTCGCAGCGTCGCTTTGTAATCCGTCTATAATAAACATCAAGACCACCGGTTTTGCGGCGGCAAAGGTAAATTGAAAGGAGAGAAGAATGGCGAGACAAGAATTAAGAAGGATGTTTTTTAAACGCATGATCGCACCTCGCATTGTCAATCAGATAAACGAATGCCGAATCATCGCAGAGAGCTTGTGATTATAATATTGCGAAAGTGCCCCGTGTCATCGAACGAGCCAAATCCGACACGGCCGAAACGAAGAGTCGTATCGATTGCCTGCAAAACCGGCGATTTGAACGAGTCGAGATATACCGTAATGATTCCGTTATCCCCGTCCCGAATTACTGAAACGTAATGCCATGCCTTGCCTGTCAGCCGAGGGATGCCACTTCCTGAATCAATCCTCCGCCGGTTTGCGTTATCCACGATAAAAATTCCGTTGTGGACGCTATCCGTCGTTGCGGCAAGATGAACATAATAGAAGCGTTGGGGTGATTGATAACCGACAACGATGTCCAGGTCCCGATGGAGGTTGCTTGTGTCAACGTCCGATTGGATGTCGGCTTGAACCATGACCGAGCTTAGCGAATCGCTGTTGAGAATGGCCAGTGCCGAGGGCCGTCGGATCGGGCCGGATGGACTCCCGGCTTTCGTCAATACTAACTGGCCATCCTCAATTTGCCATGAGCCAGATCCATCCAAAGTCCATTCAGACAGTTTATCAGAACTGCTAAGGTTCGGTTTGATGACAATACCGTTTTGTCCCTGCCCGGCAGCGACAACCGGTTGAAGAATCATCAGCCCGCCAGCAGCGAACAACTTCACGCAACCCCTCACAAAACTTTTCGGATTAACAGATAGGATGTTCATACGGATATCTCGGTTTTGATGACCCATTTTCGAGGGGCAATTGCAAAAAATATAGGAAAAAGCCTTCCTTCATTCAATATTGCTAACAATAACTCTTTTCCGCATGAGCATCCCAACCGAAACCCGGCCCAATTGGCATTTGTCATTTGGTCATGAGTAGGCGGTCGGCATGTCCAGAAGATATTGTGATTTTCCTGCTCAAATAGCTCAGTAACCTTTTCCCCAATCCTTCCGTATAACGATCGACCCCCTTGGCATTATAGTGTATGTAAGTTGTGTCGGACCCGTGCCGGGAAACGACCGCATCGTTTTGCCGAACGATACTCTGGTCGATTGATCATCCCTGTATTCCAAACATACTACGGAGGCTTTATGAAAACAATTTCAACATTCGTTCTTGTTCTTTGTGTGATGTTGAATGTCACAGGAGCGTTGGCCGGAGCGAACGAAGAAAAGATCCCGATCACGACCGCTTCGGAGCAGGCAAAAAAGGAATTTCTCATCGGGCAACAGCTCGCCGACAACCTTCAGGTGAGAGAATCCCTCAAACATTTCGACAATGCCATTGAGCTCGACTCGTCGTTCGCCTCTGCGTACCTCGATCGGGCGAATAATTCCCTTACGGCGAAGGATCTGTTCCAAAACCTTAAGGAGGCGATGAGCCACATAAAGAATGCGTCGGAGGGGGAGCGGCTTCTTATTCTTGCGACTGATGCCGGCACGAAGGGAGACCTGAATAAACAAAAGGAATGTCTCGAAAAATTAGTTGCACTTTATCCGGATGATGAACGCGCGCATGTTACTCTCGGCGGTTACTTTTTCGGCATGCAGGACTATCGTGACGCTATCCGGGAATATGAAAAAGCGATTCACATTGCCGATCGATTTGCGCCTGCGTATAACATTCTTGGATATGCCTATCGTCAGGTCCAACAGTATGAAAAGGCCGAGAAAACTTTCAAGAGGTATACGGAATTATTGCCGAACGACCCGAACCCGTACGATTCGTACGCCGAGCTCCTCCTTAAAATGGGGCGCTTTGATCAATCGATTGACAACTATAAGAAAGCCCTTGGCATCGACCCGAATTTTACTTCTTCGAGGATCGGTTTGACGATGAACTACCTGTATCAAGGGAAGAATGAAAAAGCGGCGGCCGAAGCCGAACAGCTTGCTTCCTCAGCCCATAACGACGGCGAAAGGCGTCAAGCATGTTTTGTGAAAGCGGTGGTCGACATCGACGGAGGGAACTTGGAATCGGCGCTTGGGGATTTTGACAAGGAGTACGCCATCGGCAGGAATATCAATGATGTTCTGGGAATGTCCGGCGATCTTGCGGCCAAAGCGAACGTGCTTCTCGAAATGGGAAAATACGATGACGCTGCTCAAACATTTGCAACTTCAGTTGATTTGATCTCACACTCAGACCTTTCTCCCGAGCTTAAAAAGAACGCACTTTTTGCCGATCATTACAACAGAGCGCGTATCGCGATCGCAAAAAGCGATTTTCATACTGCAAAGACGGAGATCGAAGAATTTTCGCACGCCGCGGAAGAAAACAAAAACGCAAATCAAATTCGGTTTGCTCACGAGCTAAAAGGCATTGAAGCGTTGGCTGAAAAGAACTACGATGAAGCGCTGAGCGAGCTACACCAAGCAAACCAGCAAGACCCGTACAACCTTTATCGGATGGCCCTGGCATACAAAGCGAAAGGCGATTTAGGAAACGCGAACAAATTCTGCAAACAGGCGGCAGAATTTTACAGCCTCCCGTTGATGAATTATGCTTTTATGAGGAACAGGGCGTCGAAGATGCTGGCGGCCGGCTGAGCAGAAGAAAGGAACCTGTAACCGGATTTCGGCTTGAACCTTAGCCGGAGAAATTGACATTTCAGCTCTTCGTTGGTATTTTGGTTTACGAAAAATTTACCGGAGGTCGGGAGCCATTGTTCTGACCTCCGCCACATTTCGTAAAACCTATTATGCCTTTAAAGCTCTCCCTCGTTTCCGCCCTTTGTATCTTTTCCATTCCTCCGTCTTTTTCCATTACCCCTTTGCAGCACAAGCTCATAATAAAAGTTGTCGCGCCGAAGTCTACTCCGAGAAACGCAAGCGTTTTTGTTGCGGGGAATGGTACAGCATTGGGGGGATGGGATGCCGGCGCAGCGATGATGACCCGAGAGAATGACAGCACGTGGTCATTCCACGCCTCGTTTAACGAAGGATCGCAACTTGAATTTAAAATTACCCGCGGAAGCTGGATCAATGAAGCTCTTTATGGGCACAAAACGATTCCAACGAATGTTGTTTTAGTTTTGAAGTCAGACACGGTAATTACCCTCCACCCCATTAGTTGGAAAGACATTGATTTCCCCATTAACGAAGGAATCACCGGCACCGTAAAATATCTTCGCGGACTAAGGTCGCCGGCGTTGAGACATCCGCGCGACGTGATTATCTGGCTTCCCCCTTCGTATGAGAAAAATCCGTCAAAAAAGTATCCGGTCCTTTATATGCACGACGGGCAAAACATTATCGACCCGTTGACGTCGTTTGGTGGATTGGACTGGCGCGTGGATGAAGTCGCAGACAGCCTGATCGAAGCCCGTTCGATCGAAGAGATCATTATCGTCGGGATTTACAACACGCGAGATCGGGAGCAGGAGTATTCTGACACCCCTCTTGGCAGAGCCTATGCCGATTTTGTCGTGCACATGGTGAAGCCAATGATCGATTCAATGTATCGGACAAAACCAGACAAGAAGAACACGGCCGTTATGGGTTCTTCATCGGGTGGCTTGATATCGTTTCTTTTCGCATGGTGGTACCCCGATATCTTCTCCAAAGCTGGATGCCTCTCAAGCGCTTTTCTTGTCGACAGCAATAAAATCATTAAGGAAGTAAAGGCATACGCCGGTCCTAAAAAAAATATCCGCATTTATCTTGACAACGGCAGTGCGGGAATCGACACACTGCTCAAACCTGGTTACGACAAAATGGTAAGAGTGCTTGAGGAAAAAGGCTATGTAAAGGGGAAGGATTTGGAATATTTTTTCGACAAGGGGGCCGAGCACAACGAACGTGCCTGGGCTCGGCGCGTGTGGCGCCCACTGGTCTTCATGTTCGGAAAATAAATTTTCCCCTCTAATGTTTGGAGCTTGGATATATGCCAAAATCCAGTAATGAAAATCCGTTGCAAGTTAAATGCCCTCACTGCAGTCAGGTAGTCGAGCCGGATTTCAATGAAACGACCCGCCGTTATATTTGTCCGATCTGCGCCTCGCAAGTCGATGCCCAGGTGATTATCGAAAGAAAAAAAAGGGGGATCAAATAACAGGCTACAATCATTCTTCCTTTGCCCGCATCGAATCCCACAGAGCGTACGAGAACAAGAGAATGAACATAATGAGACCGGTGATTTCACCGGCATGCGAGTCCGCCCATGATTGTGCATACCATCCTGCGTAACCGAAACTATAAACGTCCTGGTCGATAAATCTCAGGAACGCGTTGAGGACTCCGAAGAGCGACCCGCCTGCGATGAATCCCGATGCGATAAGTGTTCCACGCGAGAAGCGTGCATTGTTTAACTTCTCATTTTTAGTGCGCGTTGTGACCCACCACGCGATCAATCCGCCAAAGACGAGCGGCGTGTTCAGTTCTTGAGGGATATACATTCCGAGCGCAAATGCGAGAGGGGAGATTTCGACCATCGTCAAGATCAGCGCGATGATCGCGCCGACGGCGTAGAGGACCCATGGGGCCGACACGTTCGACATCAGCGGCTGGATCACCGCGGCCATCGCATTCGCTTGCGGCGCCACCATCGCATGCTCGCCCTTGAAGCCGAACGATTTGTTCAGGACGTAAATAACGCCCCCCACAGTGGCCGCCGAGACGATCACGCCGAGGAATTTCCACGTCTCCTGTTTTCTTGGCGTCGATCCGATCCAATACCCGATCTTCAGATCAGTGACAAATCCTCCCGCGACTGAAAGCGCCGTGCAGACCACTCCGCCGATGATCAACGCGCTGACCATTCCTGAAGCTCCCGTCAGTCCAATGCGCACGAGGACGAACGATGAAAGGATCAGCGTCATGAGCGTCATCCCGGAGACGGGATTTGTGCCGACGATAGCCGTTGCGTTTGCGGCCACGGTGGTGAAAAGAAACGAAATGATCATGACGATCAAAAGCCCGACGACGGCGTGGCCGAGATCGAAAACGACCCCGCCGTAGAAGAAGACAAAAACAAGCAGTGCCGTCAACAGAATTAACAATACGACATACAGCATCTTGATATCCGACTGCCACCGTACGGATGATTCTTCTCCCGCCGACTTCGATTTAAAAATTTCGCGGTACGCAAGTGAGAATGCGCCGCCAATAATTTTCGACGAACGGATAATGCCGATGATCCCCGCCATGGCGATGCCCCCGATGCCGATCTGCCGAACATAGTTGCGGAAAATTTCCTCCGCCGACATATCGGCGATGAGTTTTGTGACGGTCGCTCCGAGCGGGACTGTCAGTGAATGTCCCACCTCGTTGAACAACGGAACGAGTACAAACCATGAGAGGAATGAACCCGCTGCGATGATCGCAGAATATTTCAGTCCGACGATGTATCCGAGTCCGAACACCATGGCTGAAACGTCCACTTTTGCGACCATTTTCACTCTGTTGGCGAGCTCCTCGCCGTAATGAAACATCCTCGTCGAGATGACTTCCGACCACCAGCCGAACGCGCTGAAGGTGAAATCGAAAAGTCCTCCGATGAGTCCGCTGACGACGAGCACCACCGCCTGCGCCCCTCCTTTTTCACCGGCGATCAGGATCTCGGTCGTCGCAGTCGCTTCCGGGAACGGAAGCGTCCCGTGCATTTCCTTAACAAAATATTTACGGAACGGTATGAGGAAAAGAATTCCAAGAAACCCTCCGATCGCCGACGCAAAAAATACTTGGAAGAAATTTGCGGGCAGGTCCAGAATATACAGGGCGGGAATCGTAAAGATCGCACCGGCAACGATAACGCCGGAACACGCGCCGATCGATTGGATGATCACATTCTGTCCGAGCGCCCCTTTTTTCTTGAATGCCGTGGATAATCCGACCGCGAGTATCGCTATCGGAATCGCCGCTTCAAATACTTGTCCGATCTTCAGCCCGGAATATGCCGCAGCCGCAGAAAAGAAGACGGCCATCACCAATCCCCATCCGACCGACCACGGAGTGACTTCAGGATACGATTGATTCGGGTCCATGATCGGACGATAGTCTTCGCCCGGTTTCAATTCTTTGTAGGCGTTGTCGGGAAGCGTATTAGGAGCGGGAGTTTCCATTAACGGTTTCCTTTTGGATGAGTTGATCTTCTGAGGAGAGAATTTGCCACAACGTCACAAGGAGACGAAGTGAGGCGTCGGTCGTAAAATGGCTGAGAATAAATTTTTTGCCTTCCTTGCGACGTTGTATCTTTGTGGCCCTGCAACAGTATGCCGTGCGTATTGGTGTAAAAACGATTCAACTCTTTTCCACCCAGAGCTGAACGAGATTGACGACCGTCTCGACGGCTTTTTCCATGCCGTAGACGGACGCCCATTCGTTCTTGCAATGGTAATTTTGTCCGCCGGTGAAAATATTCGGAGTCGGCAGACCCATTGCGGTGAGCTTCGAACCGTCCGTTCCGCCGCGAATTGGCTTCCATTCGGGGGCGAGACCGGCTCGCTTTGTCGCCTCTTCGAGGCAGCCGAGCAAACGAGGATCGTTTCCGAGTCCGTCCTTCATGTTGCGATACTGTTCGACGATCTTCAATTCGATGTTCGCCTTTGGGTGAAGAGGCTTCACTTCGGCAATAATTTTTTCGAGCGCTCGTTTCAACACGGTCAGGCCTGGGGTGTTAAAATCGCGCAGAAGAATTTTCAACGTCGACTTCGATTCTTCGCCTTCGAGCGTATGTGGATGGATGTACGGCTCGTACCCTTCAGTGGTCTCTGGGGCGACGTCTTTCGGCATCCGGACAATAATATCCGCCATCGCGCGAATCGAGTTCACCATGATACCTTTTGCGGAGCCGGGATGGATATTTCTTCCAAACACCGTGATGACGGCCTGGTCAGCGCTGAACGTCTCCTTGTTGAGCTCGCCCGGTGTGTCGCCGTCGACTGTGTACGCAAACTGAGCGCCGAACTTTTTGATGTCGAAAAATTTTGTCCCGGCGCCGATCTCTTCATCAGGAGTGAAGCCGATCCGGATATCTCCGTGTAATATCTTTGGGTTATTGAGGAGTGTTTGCGCCGTCGTCATGATGATCGCAAGGCCGGCTTTGTCGTCTGCGCCCAGAAGCGTCGTGCCGTCGCTCGTGACGACCTTCTTTCCGATATTGTGTTTTAACTCCGGGTTCTCAGAATCTTTAATAACGACCGATGTATCTCCGGGAAGAACAATGTCTCCGCCTTTGTAGTCGACGACCTGCGGCTTTACGTTAGCGCCGCTTTCCGAGGGGGACGTATCAACATGAGAGATCAATCCGATAACGGGGACTTTTCCCGCAGCTTTATGATTAGATGGAAGATTCGACGGAATCGTCGCCATGACGTATCCATACTTATCCATTGCTGCGTCTTTAAGCCCGAGCTGTTGCAATTCTTTTGTAAGCAGGTTCAGAAGGTCCAGTTGCTTTGGTGTGCTGGGATACGATTCAGCATCCTCTTTTGACTGGGTGTCGATTTTCACATAACGGAGAAGTCTATCTAATACGGATTCGTTCATACGTAACCCTCTCTATAAAATATTATCTTTCGGCATAAATTCGATTTGAGAAGATAACAAGTTTGAGTTAAAAAAACAGGCGAAAATTTTGGAATGAAATTCCTCGACAGTTGTTTGTGCCGCTTCCAATAAATGATCTTGAGTTTTTAACCGCAAGGACGCAATGAATGCAAAGATGGATTCAGCAGCGTCAACACTAAAATTCTTAACGTCTTTGTGTCTTTGCGATAGAATACAATCACCCCAGTCCAAAAATGACAATTCTTCCATGGAAGGTTGCATTTTTAAGAAAAGGGGAATCCTCATCGCAATAAACCTTGGTTTAAACGCCGGAACTGCAACATCTTGCCGCGGCATAGTTTTTGCGACCATAGCAATCCAAAGAATCGATTTACATCGAGTTGTTCACCGCTTCACCTCACATCAAAAAAGTTCGCGACGAAATTACTAGTCGCCAAAATTTCTTCGAATAGAATTTTTTCCCACCCGGAGGTTTGTATGTCAGAGTACGTATCGGCCTTAATGGCTGAAGTCAAATCAAAAAATCCCAGTGAACCGGAATTTCATCAAGCGGTCCAGGAAGTCGCTGAATCGCTCAGCACAGTGCTTGAAAGGCATCCTGAATATCGCAACGCAAAAATTTTGGAGAGGATGATCGAGCCGGAGCGAGTCATTATGTTTCGCGTCCCGTGGATGGACGATCACGGAACGATCCGCATCAATCGAGGCTACCGCATCGAAATGAACAGCGTCATCGGCCCCTATAAGGGAGGCCTTCGATTCCATCCTTCCGTGACGCTTGGGATCCTGAAGTTCCTCGCGTTCGAACAGGTCTTCAAAAACAGTCTCACCACGCTCCCGATGGGCGGAGGAAAAGGGGGATCGGATTTCGACCCCAAAGGAAAAAGCGACAACGAAGTGATGCATTTCTGCCAAAGTTTTATGACTGAATTGTCCCGTCATATCGGCCCCAACACGGATGTACCGGCCGGTGACATCGGCGTAGGCGGGAGGGAGATCGGTTTTCTTTTCGGCCAGTACAAACGTTTATGCAACGAATTTACCGGCGTGTTAACCGGCAAGGGTTTGAATTGGGGCGGATCTCTCATCCGGCCGGAAGCGACCGGGTACGGCGCGGTATATTTTGCGTCCGAAATGCTCTCGACCAAAGGGCAGACGCTCCAAGGGAAAAAATGCCTCGTCTCGGGAAGCGGCAACGTTGCGCAATACACTGTCGAGAAGATCAATCAACTCGGGGGTAAGGCGTTGACATTGTCGGATTCAAACGGATACATCTACGATGAAGAAGGCATTTCGAAAGAGAAGCTCGACTTTGTCATGGAATTGAAAAATACGAGGCGCGGGAGAATTAAAGAATACGCCGATAAATTCAAGGGCGTTGTCTATTCGCCGGCCGACCCGAAACTCGATCACAACCCGCTCTGGAATCATAAAGCGGATTGTGCTTTCCCCAGCGCGACGCAGAACGAGGTCAATGCAAAGGATGCGCAGAACCTGCTCAAAAATAAAGTGTACGTCGTCGCCGAAGGAGCGAACATGCCGACGACGCTCGACGGCGTTAAAATATTTCTCGACGCCGGAATTCTCTACGGTCCGGCAAAGGCTGCCAATGCGGGAGGCGTCGCCGTCTCCGGCCTTGAGATGTCGCAGAACAGCATGCGGATGCCCTGGACGCGCGAAGAAGTTGACAACCGTCTTCACATTATCATGAAGAGCATTCATAAAACCTGCGTGGAAATGGCGAACCGGTTCGGCACACCGGGCAACTATGTCAACGGCGCCAACATCGGCGGGTTTCTCAAGGTTGCCGATTCGATGATGGACCAGGGATTGGTGTAACACACATAATTATATTGGCAAGCCACCAAGTCTCCAAGGCCCAAAGAAATCTTCTATTTATTGGTTAAGCGATTTCGTCATCTTCTTAGTGTCTTTGCGACTTGGTGGCGAGCGATATTAGTAGTGGCTGTTCGATTGTCTATTATACCTTCTGAATAATTAATCCATCTTCGGAAGGCTTTTGTTTTTGATTCTTGTTTGCTGATCTTCCCCTATGCACACCTTCGAGCCTTTCGGGGTTGAACAGGGCCACGGTGCCCAATTCCAGGGGTTTCAAAACCTCACCCGTTTCCGCGTGCGCGACATCCTTCTTGTTGCAAGCCTTTACGACTCATACCTTTTTGAAGAAGACGGCAGGCTCTACGAGCTGATCCGCAACGAATATCAAGGCTTGAGTCTGAGCCATTCGCCGGAATTGACGCGCGTCTCGAGCGGAAAGGAGGCTATTGCTCTCGCACGGGAAGAAAACCGATTCGATATGATCATCACGACTCCGCATATCGAAGACATGCACGCTGTGACTTTTGCAAAGATGGTGCGCGACGCAGGGCTCAAAATGCCTATGATCCTCCTCGGCTACGACAATCGGGAATTGACGGAGCTTTTCGCTCACCACGACACCTCGGTGTTCGACAGAGTCTTTATCTGGCAGGGAGATTTCAGGATTTTGATCGCGATCATTAAGTATGTGGAGGATCGGCTCAACGTCGACAACGACATACGGGCAGCAGGCGTGCAATCCATTATTCTCATCGAGGACAATGTCCGCTTCTATTCCGCGTACCTACCGCTTATTTACACCGAAATTCTTAAACAGTCGCAGCGCCTTATTTCGGAGGGAATTAACCTCTCGGACAAATTTTTGAGGATGCGCGCACGTCCCAAGATCCTTCTTTGCACGACGTATGAGGAGGCGTGGGAGTATTACGAAAAATACCAAAACGACATTCTCGGCATCATCTCGGACATCGATTTCTCGCGCGGTGGGAGACAGGATGCTCTCGCAGGCATCGAATTTGCGAAAAATGTCAAAACGAAACATCCCGATATTCCGGTCCTTCTTCAGTCGAACGTCCAACAGAACGAAGAGCGCGCAAGGCTTGTCGGGGCGTCGTTCCTGTTCAAGGAATCCCCGACGCTGCTGGAAGACCTGCGCCAGTTCATGGTTCAGTATTTTAGCTTCGGCGATTTCATTTTTCGGACGGCGAATGGGACAGAGGTCGGACGCGCGCATGACTTGCGGTCGCTCGAAGAACAACTCCGTATAGTTCCTGAAGAGAGTATTCTCTACCACGGCGAGCGGAATCATTTTTCGAATTGGCTGAAAGCCCGCACGGAATTTTGGCTCGCTCACCGCTTGAGGCCACGCCAGGTTTCAGATTATCCTTCGGTCGCAGCGCTGCGAGCCGACCTTATCTCTTCACTCCATGACTATCGCAAGGAGCGTCAGCGGGGGATGATCTCAGACTTTGCCCCCGACACGTTCGATGCGACAAGCAGTTTTGCGCGTATCGGAACCGGCTCGCTCGGAGGAAAAGCGCGCGGCCTGGGGTTCGTCAACGTCCTTCTCAATAATTATGATGTGCGCGGCCGTTTCGACGGAGCGCATATTTTTGTGCCCCCTTCGATCGTCGTTGCAACGGACGTGTTCGACCAATTCCTCGACGACAATCATTTGCGCAAGTACGCGCTGAATGCCTCGGATGACATCGAGATCACCCGGCGGTTTCTCGAGGCGAAGAAATTCCCTCCGGAAATTCTCGAAGGCCTTGCGGCATTCCTCGAGCTCATCGATCAACCGCTCGCAGTGCGCTCGTCGAGCCTTTTGGAGGATTCCCAGTATCATCCGTTTGCCGGCGTCTATGAAACGTACATGATTCCCAACAACAGTCCGGATAAACGCGCTCGGCTTGGAGAATTGGTCAACGCGATCAAGCGCGTCTACGCTTCGACTTTCTACCAAACGGCGAAAGACTACATCCGCGTGACGTCGTACCGGCTCGAGGAAGAAAAAATGGCGGTGATGATCCAGAAGGTGGTCGGGGCCCCGCACAACGATAAATTTTATCCCGATTTTTCAGGAGTGGGGAGGTCCCACAATTTCTATCCGATTCCCCCGCAAACTTCACAGGATGGCGTCGTCTCGCTCGCCCTCGGCCTTGGAAAAATTATTGTCGACGGGGGGAACGCGTTGCGGTTTTGTCCGAAGTATCCGCTGCAGCAATTGTCGTCGATCGACGACACGCTTCACAACAACCAGAATGAGTTTTTTGCGCTCGTGTTGACCGGGCATGAGGATGCGATCGTCGTGAACCACGATATGCTCGTGAAGAAATTCGACCTTCAGATCGCGGAGAATGACGGGACATTGAATTATATCGGCTCTACCTATTCACCCGAGAACAACGTCATCTCGGAAGGCATCTCGCGCAAAGGGGTGCGGCTTGTGACATTCGCTCCGCTTCTGAAAGGGCATGTCTTCGCGCTCCCGGAAATGCTTGAGCTTATCCTCGACATGGGAAGTTGGGGAATGGGGTCTCCGGTCGAAATTGAATTTGCGGTCAATCTTTCAGTGCCAGAGGGGAAACCGAAGGAGTTTGGCCTGCTTCAGATGCGTCCGCTTGTTATCAACCGCGAGGCGGAAGAATTAGATATCGGCGATGTGGACCCTTCGAAATTAATTTGTCAAAGCTTCAATGTTCTGGGGAACGGAGTGCTCAAAGATATTCGCGATGTCGTAGTCGTCGATTTTCACCGCTTCGACCGTTCGAGAAGCCGCGACGTTGCAGGAGAGGTAAGCCGCCTGAACGCAAAACTTGTTGCAGCGCAAACGCCTTATCTTTTGATCGGCGTCGGGCGTTGGGGAACGCTCGACCCTTGGCTCGGCATCCCCGTCACGTGGGACCAGATCTCGGGAGCCGCGGTTATTGTAGAAGCGAACATGAAAGATTTCAACGTCACTCCATCCCAGGGTTCGCATTTTTTCCAGAATCTCACGTCATTCATGGTGGGATATTTTACCGTGAATGCGCACGCGAACCAAGGGTTCATGGATTGGGAATGGCTCAACGCCCGGGAATCTGTCGAGGAAGCGACGTATGCACGGCACCTCCGTTTCGACAAGCCGGTGACCGTCAAAATGAACGGGCATAAAAATATGGGAGTTATACTCAAGCCGGGGGTTTAAAAAAATCTGGTTGACTGCCTACGCATGAAACCCCCTTACTGATCGCCTCTTATCCCCCCAAATATTCCGGGACAAGCTTTCAGCCTGCATCAATTTCATCAATGTACAACGGCCTACAGGCCGATTCTTTGGAAATGGAACAATTAGAGCGAAAATAATGTCTAATTATATAGACATGTAGGTTTATGACATCTTCCGTTCTATGATATGAGAGTTTCAAAGTTCGATCGTTTAGCGGTCGGAATAATCCTCTCTGCGTATCTCGTCGCGGGAGCCCTTAGTCCGAAGAATCTTCTGGATGAAGCGCTCTTCTTTAAGACGGATAAAGCCCTCTCGGGTCAGGCCGACCGGAGCATTATTTTTGACGAACTTCCATTCTGGACATCCCACAAACATCTCACTTCATCCGAACAATTCTCCAAGCATTGTATTCTAGATGCCGCTGAGCCATGGATCTCGGTTCTCTCTTCGGAACGGTTCGGCGAAATAGCCGCAGTATTTTTTCCGACTCCCGCACGATCTTTTTCGCCAACAGCGCTTCGCGCCCCGCCGCGTTCTTAACTCCGCAATTCGCTTTTCTAAAGAAACTCAGTCCTGGGCACGGGGAAAAGTCTGCCGTGTCATCTATTGATCATCTAGTCAAAGGAGCAGGTATGAAAAAACTACGGAGTGTTTCACTTGCGCTCCTCTTTGTTTTCGTCGCAGCGATGTTTGCCGGATGCAGCAGCGGTCCCACGGCCGATGAATTGGCTCAGCTCGACCAGCTTAAATCCGAAACGGAATCGCTGAAAAAAGAAGTGGCGGCAAAAGAGGTTGAAAAGACAGCGCTCGAAGCGCAGGTCAATCAAAAGAAAGAAGAGCTCGCAACCGCAGAAAACAATCAGAAATTAACGCGGCAGCGGCTTCAAAGCCAGCAGTGACGGCACAAGAACTTATTCAGGAGAACATCATGAAACTCAAAATACTTTCACTCTGTGCTTTCCTTCTGATTGCCGCGACCTCGGCCAGTTCACAGGAAAAACTTTCGAAAGAGGAATGGCAGAAGCAAATCACAGAATACACATCTCAACGCGACAGCCTCAAGAATGAACTCGGGACTCTCACAAAACAAATTGACGCCCTGCGTTCGGCTCTTGCCAGCCTGGACAAGCAAATTCAGACGGTCAAAGATGAGACCCTTGCTTTATCCGGCGCAAGCGATGCCGTTCGGACAGATTTTGAACGGCGTCTGCAGGATCTTGAACGCCGCGTCGCAGAGCTGCTCACTCTTTCCGACCAAGATCTTTATGCTCACAGGTCGGACGTCGATTCGGCACAGGCAATAAAAGACAATCTGATGAAAGAACGTCTTGCGGATGTAGAGCGCTACTATGAACGTTTGCAGAAAGTTCAAAGCAAGATCGACAATCTGCGGTCTACTCTCGCCAAGGTGGCGTCAGCAGCAGAATCGGAAGAGCACTACGTCGTGCGTTCCTGGTCGAAATACCGTGATTGTCTCTGGAACATTTCAAAAAAGAAAAAAATCTATGACAGCCCGTTCCTCTGGCCGAAGATCTGGCAAGCCAACAGGGATCGCATCAAAGACCCTGATATTATCCATGTCGGTCAACGCCTTATGATCCCGCCGCCTGGCAGTTTAACGACGGCAGAAAAAAGTGCGGAGCGGGTATATTGGAGTAAAAAACACGCGTAGTACAATTCCACCGTATTATCCTTCAAGATTAAGGAATGCCTCCCGTGCCATATCGGCGGGAGGCATTTTTTATACCATGAGGTCGATATTAGCTTCTTCACCGATGGTGAGCAGAAGTCCCTCGGAAGGCTGGGTTCGATCGTCGATGCAACAAAGCCGGCGGGAGTTTATTCGGTTCGGTTCGATGGATCGAGGTATTCTAGCGGCGTGTTCATCTATAGGCTATCGTCCGCGGCTGGTTCACTAGTTAAAATGATGACTCTTGTGAAGTAAGCAGTCCTTTTTGAGACAGGCTTGATGGTGGGTGCTTAAATCGCCGTTCAGTTTGCAACGGCAAATTGATACTTCTGACTCCCGTACGGAGCAACGAACGTGACCCTGACAGGATTTGCACCATCATTTCCTATCACCGTCCCGTACGCGAACATCGACAGCGTTTGATCCGAGGGGCCGATCCAATACCACACATCGGGTTCTATGACGAAGGCGTTGGGGAGTTCAAATCCGTTATAGGAACCGCCTCCACCCCCAAGGCTTTTCGGTTTCATTTTATATTCCGATGCGATGACATAGATATGCATCAATTCGGTTTGAATGCGATCTCTATTCTGCTCTTGATTGTGGACCTCGAAAAGGCGCACTCCCGTGTACACAGCCATGCTCACAACGATAGAACCGAGGATCATCAAAAGCATTTGCTGTTGACCCATGCCTCATTTTCCTTTCTGCGTATGTTCTACATCGGTCCGCTATTTCACTACCACTCTTTTATCGTCAACACTGGCAAGCACTGTGTGCGACAAATGGCCGTTAATGGTCAGGCGGTAATCGCTCCTGTGATTTTCTGTTGCGCAGTATGACGCCAGCAGCATGACGACGGCTTGCCGTTCTCCATGGGACATGTTTTCCCACAATGTTTCATCGACGACCACCGAAGAGCTTGTATCGACGATCGACTTTATAAACCCCATGCGTTTCCATGTGGAAACCGTGGACGGTTGATTTGTGAAATCGATCGGCAAAAGAGCCCCCTTACTTCGGGTCGCGTTATCGATAAGGATCACTGCCGTCCCGAGAATGGCCGTTGCAATGATCATCTTTACAAGGCTTTTGTTCCGCTTCCGGATACGGGCTTCAGTTACGGTCGCCGCTTTGTCAAGAATCCTCTCTCGTTGCTCCTGTTTCCAGCCCATTATGCTATTCCTACAGTCATCTTCGATGAACAATAAACCAAACCGACCAACCTAAAAGAGCAGCTTATAGGGGTCGGGAATAATTCTAAAATCGTCTGCAATTTAGAATATGCTCTTTGCAGAGTGAATCGCGCATCGTGATCGAGGAAATTAAAGGAATTTTGCGACACTCTTCGGGTGCTCGGCAAAGGCCCGATTGTTTTTGACCGTACATTTATGTAAGAAATTCTACGGTGTGTGTAAATAGAGTGGGAACCTTATCCTAGCTGAGGTGAACACCCTACCGTGTTCACTGGAGAGGCTGATCGAGGGCGAACTGTAAGACAGAAAATGGGGGTAACGCTTTTCGGAGGATTTCTGATCGTTTTGAATTCATTTCTTCATACGCTCGAGATCTGTTCGGATGCGTGTTTCATCTCCCCAATCGTTCCAGTACACGTCTTGTATCCGAATCACTGCGAGGCCGCGAGGGTCATGACCCAATATCGCTTTGGAAAAATCGACCGGCGTCAGGACAGAATAGACCTCATGGACAATTTCTTCTTCATGGGGAGAAGAAATCGCTTCGTCTATTTTTTTGAACGCATGAAAGACCGCCGGGGTCATAAGACGAAATTTTCTCAACATGGAGGAGGCGAGACTGATGAAGACCATCGTGTTGCAGAGCGTCCGGTTCCGTTGCACGGTGAACGCCTTCTTTGCATCGGGCTTTTCCATGAAGCGCTTGACGCGGAGAATTTCGCTTCCTCTGATATCTGCGATCTTCATGCTTGTCTCAATCCAGCCATAGTCCTGGAGCAAGGATTCGGATTCTATACCCAGGAGGAGCAAATACTTGGAATGGTGCTCGACAAATTCTGTCCCTGCGCGGACATACTCCATGAATCGTTCCTCTTCCCGGATATAATGATCCGACGGAAAAATAACGACGATGGCGTCCGGGTCGCGCCGCATGATGTGGAGGAGGGGGAGAAGGATGCTTGCGCTCGTCTCTTTATTGCTTGGCTGTGTGATAATATTCCGGTTGTCTACGTGCTCAAGATCCTTGCGAGCGTAGACGCCATGGGCTTCGGTGATGGTGACGACCGTTCGTTCGATCGGAATATACCGGGTAACGCGAGCGATCGTATGCGCAAGCATCGATCGTGTTCCGGTGAACACACAAAATTGTTTTGGACAATCGGAATTGAAACGGGATTGGATATACGGTTTGAGTCTTACGCCGTCGCCTGCAGCTAGGATAATTCCCCACACATGGTCATTCTGGTGCGCCATACCGCCCTCAGGTATTGTACACCGAATATACATATTTGGATGATGAGTTGCGGGAAAAAATCAAGAGATCAAGAAAAAAGAGAGACGAGCGGAAGGCATCGTTGATTAAAAACAAGTCTTTCTCATTTTCTCTTAGCTCTTCTCTCCTATCTCTTGTTTTTCCTTCTCCCACTGTCCCAACTCCACAAGAAGAGGATAAATTCTTTTAATTTCCGTTTCGATTTCTAGAAAGCACTTCTCGTATTTTCTTTTTGAGCTTCCGGTCGGGTCGCTGACCGACGGGTTGCTGACGGGCTCCTCGAGGCCAAATTCTTTTAACAGCAGAATTTTCCTTTCCCATTGGGGAAAAATTCCTCTGATAATTCTCATATGCGGTTCGGCCATGCAAAGAATCAGCGACGCATCGTTGACCATCGAATGCGTCACCTGCTGGCCCCGGTGCATGGAAATATCGATGCCATGGTTTTTGCACACAGCAATGGTCGTCTCGTCCGGCGGCATTTCCCACAGCGCCTCCGTTCCCGCAGAATCGACGACAAAAAGATCCTGCACCCCGTTCGCGGCGACCATATTCTTCAGAATTGCCGCGCTCATTGCGCTACGCGTAATATTCGCAGTACAAACGAAAAGGATATTCATTTATTGGGTGTCAAGGACTTTTCTTACGGAGGCCATAAGTTCGTCGAAAAGAAACGGTTTCATGATAATGTCACGGATTCCCAGTTTAAGGAATTCTGCTTTCGCTTTAAGGTCGATTGCACCGGTCACAAGAATTGTTTTCGCAGCTGGATTGAGGGACAAAATTTTGGTGATCAATTCCTCGCCGTTCACTTTTGGCATCATGAGGTCGGTGACGACCAGATCGATCTCGGCGCGATGTTCCTGATACACCGTAAACGCCCGCTCCCCGTCCTGAGCAGTATAGACTTTATAGCCGACAGAAACAAGGCCTTGTTCATACAACTCGCGGAACGATTCTTCGTCGTCGACGATGAGAAGACATTCGTTCCCTCCTTCGGCCGCTTGTGTCTCTCCCTTTACGGCTTCCGGTTTCTCGTGTCCTATCACAGGAAGAAAGATCGTTATCGACGTGCCGGTTCCTTTTTTGCTTTTGACGTCGACAAACCCTGAATGACGCTGGACGATCCCGTAGGCTACGGATAGTCGAAGCCCTGAGCTTTGGTCCGTCGAGCGTGCGTTGAAGTACGGCTCAAAGATGCGGCGCTGGCTGTACTCGTCCAATTCTTTTCCGTTATCGGAAATGGTGATCGCAAGCAATTCCTTTCCCTCGAGGAGGGGGGACCGGCGCTTCACGGTTTCCGGGTCGGCGATGGAGCTTTCGATCTTGATCTCGCCGCCGTCCGGCATACGCTGCTGAGCCGTAAGAGCGATGTTGACGATGGCTTGATGGAGCTGATGCACGTCGCCGTTCACCGTCGCGAAATTATCTCCGGACACTACCGAAAGGCGGCACGACGGCGGGAGAGAATGTTCGAGGATCTTTTGCGCCTGCGAGATCATCCTTTCGGCGACGATCGGTTTGTGTTCCGTCACCTTCGACCTCGCAAAGATCAGGAGATCGTCGGCCAGCTCGGATGTGCGTTTAGATTCGGCCACGACCATCGCGACGTAATGCGAAAGACGCGCATCGTACGAACTTTCCTTCCCGATCATCTCGGCGGAGTTTAAGATGATGCCGGAGACGTTCTTAAGGCTGTTGCCGATGCCGACGGCGAACTCGCCGAGGGCGTCCATTTTTTGCACCTGCAAGGCATCCATCTCAAGCTTTCTCTTTTCGCTGACGTCGCGGAAGATACTGAGGAGAAGTTTCTCCCCGCCGCCGACATCGATGAATGAATGGCTTACCTCTACGGGGATCTCTTCACCGCCGCGCCGTTTCATGGTCTGCGTTGCCGGCATCTTCAACGTGCCCGCATCGAACTGGGAGCGAAACGCCGAGTTCGACGCATACCGCGCCTCGAGGTTTTCATTGCCGTCGTTATATTCGCGGAGCAATTCCTCGCTCGATGTTTTCACGAGGTCGCAGTATGCCGAATTGACCATGACCGTTCGTCCGTAACGATCCATCAACCGTATGCCGTCTGCAGAACCCTCGAAGATCGTGCGAAAACGTTCTTCGCTGCTTCGCAACGACGATTGAGCCGACCGAAGCTTTTTGACATCCCTCTGAAGGGCAAAGAGAAGAGCAAAAAGAGCAACGATGAGGAGGGCGCAGATCGAGGCGCCGACGATCATACTCGGCGTCCAGAATGAGAACCGTGTGTCGGCAATATCCACGCTCAGCAGTTGTTCGTACCCTTGCACCGCGCGCTGTATGCGGAAATACGAAGGAGCATTGGAAAATCCAGTTGACGCAATGCTTTCTCCGATGCCGGAGAACAAGGAGACCTCTCCATTTTCCATGGGATGAGAC